>TARA_B100000686_G_scaffold72987_2_pt1 | contig 21310 bp, 17 predicted proteins | sample TARA_B100000686 | Tara Oceans TARA_B100000686 (sample SAMEA2622733) | marine metagenome | biome: marine biome (ENVO:00000447); feature: marine epipelagic mixed layer (ENVO:xxxxxxxxx); material: "saline water (ENVO:00002010), including plankton (ENVO:xxxxxxxx)" | depth 150 m | reverse complement strand
TCATGTATTATGGACGTCAGGTGCTGCTTTTTTATCAAAAGATTTTACTACTGAAGAAAAAAATCTTTTAGATCCTATATTTAGAAAATTTTGTGAACTTGGTTCAAAAAATTCTTTATTTACCAGGTTAGAAGCTGAATCTTCTAGAGGGACAAATGGAGCCGTAATAAATGAAATATTTCAAAAATACGATTTAATAGTTGGTCCTACTATGCCAACGGTTGCATTTAAGGCAGAGGATTTAGTTCCTGAAGGTTGGGGAGATGATGAATTTGATTGGACTCCTTTCACTTACCCTTTTAATATGACTTGCCATCCTGCTGCTACATTAAATTGCGGTTTTTCTAATGGTCTTCCGATAGGTTTTCAAATAATTGCAAAAAAAGATTATGATGTTGATACATTTATTTGTGCAGCAGCATTAGAGAAGGCTCTATCTTTAAAAGATATATGGCCTGATATTTAAATAAATTTAAGGAGAAAATTTATGATTGTAGAAATGAGAACTTATACTATTCGACCTGGAACTACTCCTGAATATTTTAAAGTTTATGAGAAAATGGGTATGAAAGTTCAAAAAGAGATATTAGGGCATATGGTTGGATATTATGCTTCAGAAATTGGAGAACTTAATCAAGTAATTCATATGTGGGCTTATGACAGTTTAGATGCTAGGACAGAAAGAAGGGCAAAATTAATGGGTGATGAGCGTTGGAAAAAAATGTTACCAGAATTAAGAAAGTTTATCATTTCTCAAAAGACAAAAATTCTAATACCTGCCCCTTTTGCCCAGATACCTAAGATTGATTAAAAATTAAAGAGTAGTAATTACTTTTCTTTCTCTATTATTATTGAAAATTTCTAATCCTATACCATTTTTTTTTGCAAGTTTTGATGATTTGTCTTCATTCATTATAAGGAAAGAAGTGGCTAAAGCATCTGCTTCAGTAGCAGATTTTGCTGTTACAGTTGCTTGTAAAATATTATTAGAACTTAGACCATCTTTGGGATTAAATATATGATGGTATATTCCGTCCTGATCAAAAGAAGTTCCTTTGCCAGCTGAAGTAGCTATAGCAGCATTCTCAAATTCTATTTCACCTATGCTTGCATTGTGTTCAGGATTAGATAAAAGTAATTTCCATTTTCTATCATCAGGGTGTTTCCCTATAGCTCTGTATTCACCTAATTGAATAAGAGTATTGTTTACTCCATAGTTAATAAAAGTTTCTGTTACTTTATCTGTGATATATCCTTGAGCTATTCCATTTAGAGTTGCTGACATACCTTTATTGGTATAATTAATTTTATTTTCACTAACTTCAATTGATTTCCAATTAATTAAATCTAATATTTTATTTATATCCTTTACCTTTGGAGGCATTCTATTTTCTGAGAAAGATTTATTATATAGTTGCCATAGAGGTTGGACTGTTATGTCAAAAGCTCCTTCAGTAAGAGCAGAATATTGTATAGATAGATTAAATAATTTTATCATCTCTTTATCTGGATTGTTATAAAAGCCATCTCTATTTAATATAGAAAGTTGAGAATCGTTTTTATATAAAGAAAACAAATTTTCAAGATGTGATATTTGTTTAATGCTTTTATTTAGAATTTCTTGAGCTTCTTTTTTATTATGGTGAAATAATGTGATGTCTGAAGGGGCACCTAATGCTATTCCTTGCCAATTAACTTTATGTAATGGTTTGTCTTGCATATTAACTAGTATGCCTCCAGTTACGGCACCTATACCTGATAGACCTATAATTTTTATAAATCTTCTTCTATTAATACCATTATTCAAAAAATTCATTTTTTTTCCTTATAAATATAAGACTATAATAATAATTTTTATTTAATCAATTTATTATTCAGCATGTGCTACTTTTAATTTGCTTCTTGTGCCAATTTTTTCTTTTATAAATATTCTTAGCATTGGAGGAACTATGGCTAATGTGAGGATTGCTGATAAACATAATCCTCCTATTACAACAGATCCTAAACCTCTATAAAGCTCTGATCCAGCACCTGGAAAAACAACAAGTGGCACCATACCAAAAATACTTGTTAAAGTAGACATAAAAATAGGCCTAATTCTATTTCTAGTTGATTCAATTATTGCATCATTTATGCTATAATTCTCAATTCTTATGTGCTGTAACGCTTGATGCACTAAAAGTATAGCATTATTTACTACTATTCCAACCAAAATTACAAAACCTAACATCGTTAACATGTCTAAAGGTTGCAGTATATTTAAATTTAATACCCATAATCCTAATACACCACCTGCAGCTGCAGGAGGAACAGATAACATTATTACTAAAGGATATATAAAACTTTCAAATAAAATAGCCATTAGCAAATAAACCATACAAATGGCTACAATGAGATTTATGACCATTGCGTTCCATGTGGTTGTTAATTCATCTGCTGTTCCTGATAAATTTAGACTAACCCCGGTAGGAAGACCTTGTGATTCTAAAGGAGAAATTACTTGTTCTTCTACCATTTCTATGGCTTCTTCTAATGCAATTTTTTCAATTGGCTTTATTTGAAGAGTAATAGTTCTATCTCTTTCTACATGTCTAATTTCTGTAGGACCAGAAGTCATTACTACATCAGCTATTGATGATATAGGTAAAATTTGACCATCAGGAGTTACAACAGGAATATTTTCAATTCCTTGAGTTTCTGTTATAGCATTTTCTTTTCCTCTTAAGGTTAAATCCATTCTTTTAGAATCAACTGTAATTTCAGCTATTCTAAGACCTGAATTAAAAGCATCTACGCTTAAAGCTAGAGATTGTGCAGTGATGTTATTATCAGCTAATTTTACCCTATTTGGTCTTACCTGAATTTCTGGGGATCCTAGAACTAAACCAGGAATAGGGCGCATCTGATTTCCTTCATTTCTTGGAAAAACTTTACTTACTAAACCTGCCGCTTGTTGAGCAACATTGACAATTTTATTTAGATCAGATCCTCTAATATCTAAGTTGATAGATCGTCCTCCACCAAAACCTCTTTGGAATAAACTTGGTTGTGTAAAAAAACCAAAAGTGCCTGGTTCTCCAAATAGTGATCTTGTTAAAACAGGAATTAGTTCTCTTACCCTTGTTTCTTGAATTGCACTGGCTCCGAATAATGTTCTTCCTCCTGCACCAGCTACAAAGAAATAGTTTAAAATTTTAGGAGGCTGTCCTGGTTCTGCTTTTGGCCCTGTTTCTGTATGCCATAAATTTTTAACTCTTGTTTCTACTCTTTCAGCTATTTCTGTTAAAGTATCTAGATTATAACCTGGTGGAGGAAGCATAATTCCAAATATTAAATTTCTATTACCCTCAGGTAAATATTCTAGTTTAGGCAGCATAGTATAAGAAATAGATAATGCTCCTATAGCAACGGCGCCTGCAACTATAAGTGAAGCAATTCTAGATCTAGTAATTAATTTTACATATCCTATGATTGTTTTTACAAAGCCTTGTGCAATATTATCTAATACTATAATATGTTGCTTTTTATTTTTGACACTTGTAAGAAGCCATTTTGCTAGTGCAGGAAGAACGGTAACAGATACTAAAAGACTCATGGTTACAGCTACAGATATTGCTACTGCTATATCTCTAAATAATTGACCAGCTTCTAATTGCATTATTAAAATTGGTACAAATACTAAAACAGTAGTTAATGCTGACACCATTACAGCAGGCCAAACTTGTTGTGCACCTGCGTAAGCGGCGTCATTAGCATTTTTTCCATTTTCTTTATGTCTATATATGTTTTCTAGCACCACTATGGCGGCGTCAACTACCATGCCCACAGCAAACGCAATTCCTGCTAATGAAATAACATTAATTGATCTTCCTAGAGCGGCCATTGCGACAAATGCTGCTACCACTGATATAGGTATTGATAAACCTATTATTACTGTAGCTCTCCATGATCGTAGAAACAATATTAGAATAAAAATTGCTAGAGATCCTCCTATCCATATATTTTGTCTTACTAGTTCTATTGCTGAGTCTATATAGATTGTTTCATCATAAACTTGATCTAGTTTAAGTCCTAGATTTGGAAGATCATTTTCATTTAATTCTTTAACTGCAGACCTTACTCCTCTCATAATTTCAATGACATTTGCACCTGATTGTCTTACAGCATTGATTGCAAGGGAAGAATTACCGAGAAACCTTATATTGGTAGTGGGTTCTTTATGGGTAAACTCAACGGTTCCTATGTCTGCAATAGTTACACGACCAAATCGTCCATTATTATTATTTTCGCTTATTAAAACTACATCTTTAACTTGTCCAGGATTCTGAAACTCTCCTTCAGCTCTAACTATATATCTTCTTTTTCCTTCCTCTACATCTCCTGCAGAGATTGAGGCGTTTGCTCTTTGGAGTGCTAAGGCAATTTCTGGAACAGTTAAACTATAATTTGCCATTTTTTCAGGATCTATTGTTACTCTTAATTCTGTTTCACTTCCTCCATAGACTGTCGTTCTTGCAACACCTGGTACTCTTTCTATTCTATCTTGAATTACATTTTCAACAATATCTCCATAAGCAGCAATATCTGTTTCATTTCCATCAGTCTTTGTTAAAATAAACCATGCAATAGCGTTATCATCTAAGCCCGCAGTATCTAAGCTAGGCTCTCCAGCATCTTCTGGGTAACCTTCAATTTGGTTTAGTCTGTTAGATACTAACAATAAAGCTCTATCCATATTTATATTAGTATCAAATTCAATGGTGACTTCAGCTCTACCTTCTTGTGCCTTTGCAGAAAGCCATTTTGCACCTTCTATTCCTTTTAAAACTTCTTCTTGTCTATTAACGATTTCTCTCTCAATTTCATATGGGGATGCTCCAAACCAATAGGTTGATACAGTTATTACAGGCTTATTTACATCTGGAGCTAGTTGAATTGGAATCCTTTCCAAAGCTATAAAACCTAAAACTATAGTCATAAAAATTGCTGCTACTACTGCAGTAGGTCTTTCTATTGAAGCACGAATAATATTCATTATTTATTCTTTACTTTCTTTATTTGTAGGGAGTGGATTTATTTTTTGGCCGGGTCTAAGTCTTTCATTACCTTTAATTACTATTATTTCTCCTACTTCTAATCCACTTAAAACAATAAACCTATCCCCTACTCCATCACCTAATCTCACTGGTTTAATTTGAGCTTTATCTTCTTTCATAACATATACTAAAGACATGCCTTCTCTTTTAAGAATAGCATCTTTATGAACAGTTTTTGCTTTTAAACCCGGCCCTAAAGGAATAGATATATTTACGTTTTCTCCTACAAATAGTTTTCTTGTGGTTGATGAATTATCGAAGGTTAAGTGTATTTTTATAGTTCTAGTATTAGTGTTTTCTCTTACTCCTAATGCTCTAACTTTGGACATAATGTTAATATTATCTGTTGTTATTATTTGTATTTCGTCATTATTTTTCAGCATTCTCGCTCTATTAGAAGGAACGTCTGCTTGTATTTCAAGTAAAGTGTCACTAATGAGCTGAAACATGGGAAAACCTAGGCCTACGGCTTCTCCTAATTCTACCATTTTTAATTCTATTATGCCGTCAAATGAGGCTTTTACTGTAGCTCTAGAAAAATTTTGTTTAGCTATATTTTCTTCTTGAATAGCAGAATTCAGTTTTGCAGCAGCTATTTCTTCTTTTGCTAATAGCGCAATATTAAGATTTTCTAACTTATCATATTTTGAAACATTAAAAGCAGATGAGTTTTTTAAACTTTCCATTCTTTCCAGTTCAACCATATTTATCTTTGTTTCTGCTTTTGCATTGTTTAAAACAGCTTGTGCGGCTTTAACATTGGCAGAGGATATATTTGCAAGCCATTTGTGACGTTTAGTATCAATTAATGCCAAAACTTGAGATTTTTCTACTCTATCTCCTTCTTCTACGAGTATTTTTTCAACTCTTCCCATAACAGCGGCTGGTACTTTTGCTTCTCTTAGGGATACTACTCTTCCTATTACAGGAATTGATTGATTAAGAGTTTCAAGTATTACTGGGTCAACTTCTACTGTCGCAGCACCTTGTGAAAAGGCGGAGTTATTTATGTATAAAGAGAAGATACATAGTAATAAGAATTTTAAAATTAGTATTTTTATAATGCTAGTACAGTTAATCATTTTAATATCCAAAAATTTTTGACAATCTTTAACACATAATAATATTTTTTAAAACTTTAATAGTAATAGAAATAAAGTATTTTAATATTCTATTGGAATAGGATCTATTGATCTCCATAAATACCAGGTTGCTGCACTACAGTATGGGTTCCATTTTGAGGCAATATTTTTTATTTCCTCATAAGAGGGTTTTTTTTTATTTAAATAATGAATTCCTACAGCTTTTCTCAATCCTAAATCTCCTAATGGTAAAACATTAGGTCTTAACAAACAAAACATTAAAAACATTTCGGCACTCCAAGGCCCTATACCATTCAATTTACATAATTCTTTTTTTACTAGTTCATCATCCATTTTTTCCCAAGAATTTAGTATGGCTGGATTTTCAAAAATATATTTTGAGAGATCTATAATATACTCTGATTTTTTATAAGAAAGACCACAACTTTTAATTTCATCAATATTATATTTTAAAACATTTTTATAATTTACGATTTTAATTTTTGATTGGAATTTGTTAAAAATACTGGATGCGGCCTTTACAGAAATTTGTTGTCCAATGATTGTTCTACATAATGCTGTAAAGGGGTCTCCTCTAGATTTTAAATAACCTTTATTATATTTAATAATAATATTTTTGAGAATTTTGTCCTTTTTGGACAAATGTTCAATTGCTTCATCCCACCAGGGTGCTTTCATATTTTTCAACCTCATTTTAATAATAATTGTGACAATTTGATCTATTTATAATAATACTACGTATATAAAAATTATAAATAATTAAACCAAAAAAAATTGTATGCAATAATTTGAGGGAAAAAATGAGCAAGAATAATTTTAAATATTTGCATACAATGATGAGAGTTTTTGATTTAGAAAAATCAATACATTTTTATACTAAATATTTTAATATGAAATTAATAAGAAAAAATGATTATCCAGGAGGTAAATTCACTTTAGCTTTTTTAGGCTATGGTTCTGAAGAAGAAAATACAGTATTAGAATTAACGCATAATTGGGATCAAAAAGAAGAATATGATCATGGGAATGCTTGGGGTCATATAGCATTAGGAGTAGAAAATATTTATGATTTGTGTGAAAAGCTTGAAAATAATGGAGTAAATGTTACAAGAAAACCTGGTCCTATGAAGCATGGCACTACTGTTATTGCATTTATAAAGGATCCCGATGGTTATAGCATTGAGTTAATAGAAAGATAGTAATAATTTATAGGGAGAGCTAAACATGAGTGCAAAAGAATATGGTGAATTAATAGTAAAAAGAAAGTGGCTTTCTTTATTAGTTGGATTATTATTCACTGTTTTTTGGGTTATGGGATTATCTGGTTTAAGCTTGAATCCTGATAATAGAATATTTTTCTCAAAAGATAATCCTCAATTAGTTGCACTTGAAACTTTAGAAAAAACTTATACTAGGGCTGATAATGTCTATTTGTTATTTGCTCCTAAAGATAAAGATGTTTTTACTTCTGAAACACTAGATGCTGTTAGAGAAATGACAGAGAGGTTATGGCAAACACCATTCTCTAGTCGCGTGGATTCCATTACTAATTTTCAGTGGACTAGATCAGATGGTGATGATGTCATAATAAGTGATTTAGTTAAAGAAGGACAAATAACAGAGGAGATAGCTTTAAATGCTAAAATGGTTGCTTTAGATGAGCCACTTATTAGAAATTTATTAGTAGATAATGAAGGGTTAGTTACAGGAATTAATATAAATATAATAATGCCTGAGGATCCTATAGCTAGTGGCGGAGCAACTATAGAAATTATGGAATTTATTAGGTTAGAGCAGGCGAGATTTGCAGACAAATGGCCTAATATAGACTTATATGTATCTGGTGGGGTTCCCTTGACTCTTGCTTTTACGGAAGTTTCTATGAGTGATATAGGAACGTTATTACCAATAACATTGCTTGTAATCTTTATAATAGCTGGTATTGCTTTAAGAGCAGTTTCTGCAGCTTTTTTGACGGCATTAATAGCTATACTTGCAGCAGTTGGCATGATGGGAGCTGCAGGGTATATGGGCGTAATAATTAATGCTGTAACAAGTAACGCTCCTTTAATGTTATTTATATTAAGTATAGCTCATTGTGTGCATATTATTAGTACGCAAAGACAACAAATGAGAGCTGGAATAGAAAAGAAAGATGCTATTATAGAATCTTTAAGAGTTAATTTGCAACCAGTATTTATAACTTCAGCGACTACAGCAGTAGGTTTTTTATCAATGCATTTTTCAGATTCTCCACCATTTAGAGAATTAGGATATATGCTTGCTGCAGGAAATTTAATAGCTTTTATTAATGCTTCTCTAGTGTTGCCATCTCTTTTAGCTATTTTACCAGCTAAAGTTCAGAAGAAAGAAACATATTTTTCAAAGTCTATTATGGAAAATTTGTCTGATTATGTTATTAGAAAACAAAAATTTTTATTACCAGTCTCAAGTATAATTATTGTTTTTCTATTAGTAGGTATTACTCAAATAAAATTAGATGATACGTGGACAACATATTTTGATGAAAAATTTGAAATAAGAACTCATTCTGATTTTATGGAGGATAATCTAACAGGATTAAATGCTATAGAATATTCTGTATCGTCAGGAGAAGATGGAGGAATAAATAATCCAGACTATCTTATAAATTTGGATAAATTTGCGGATTGGTACAGAATGCAAGAAGGCGTCAATCATGTTGATGTAATTTCAGATACTATTAAGCGTTTAAATAAGGCAATGAATAATGATCAAGATTCATATTATAAAATTCCCGAATCTCGAGAATTAGCGGCGCAATATATGTTATTATATGAATTATCTGTTCCTTTTGGATTAGATTTGAATAGTAGCATTAATGTTTCTAAGTCTGCAACTAGAATGATAGTTAGTGTTCAACATGCATCTTCGGCTCATTTGAGAAATTTAGATGAAAAAGCTCAAATTTGGTTAGGAGAAAATATACCTGAATTTAAAACTGTTGGGTCAGGCCTTTCGGTTATATTTGCACATCTATCGGAAAGAAATATCAACTCAATGTTATTTGGTTCTTTTATGGCATTAGTTATTATATCTATGATTTTAATTTTTGCTTTAAAAAGCTTGCCTATTGGTTTTATGAGTTTAATTCCCAATATTTTTCCGGCTGCTATGGCTTTTGGTCTTTGGGGTTATTTAGTAGGGGAAGTTGGAATAGCTATTGCTGTAGTTGGTGCAATGACATTAGGCATAGTAGTTGATGATACTGTTCATTTTTTGAGTAAATACCTAAGAGCGAGAAAAGAATTAAATAAATCTCCTGAAGATGCTACTCGATACGCATTTACTACAGTGGGTTTTGCTCTTTTAGTAACATCTTGCGCTTTGATAGGAGGTTTTATGGTTTTAGCCAGCTCTGGTTTTAGGGTAAATTCAGATTTAGCGCAGTTATCAATGATAACTATTGCGTTTGCTTTGATAGCTGATTTTTTATTTTTACCACCTTTATTGATAAAGTTAGAAAACTTTAAAAATAAGTTTAATAAATAATAGGATTAAATAAATGAATATTTTTACAAAATTATTACTACTATTTTTCTTTATTTTTTATACTACAGAATCAACAGTATTAGCAGAAACCCCAGATGAAAAAGGGTTAAGAATTGCCAAAGAAGCTGATTTAGATGGGCAAGGTTTTCAAGATACAGTTTCTCAAATGGAAATGACTTTGAGAAATGCTCAAGGTGAAGAGAGCGTAAGAAAATTTTATTCTAAAACACTAGAATTAGAAAATGATGGAGACAAATCTATATTTGTATTTGAACATCCTAGAGATGTTGAAGGTACAGCTGTTTTGACTTTTACTCATAAAGTTGGTCCAGATGATCAATGGTTATATTTACCAGCTTTAAAAAGAGTTAAGAGAATTAGTTCTGATAATAAGTCAGGATCATTTGTAGGTTCAGAGTTTGCTTATGAAGATCTCTCCAGCCAGGAGATTGAAAAATATACCTACAAATGGATAGAAGATGTTAATTGTCCTGGTTATGAAGAGGAAGTGTGTTATGTAACAGAAGATTATCCTGTTGATAAATCATCCGGTTATACTAGGAGAGTAGTGTGGATGGATAAGACAGAGTATAGAATATGGAAAATTGATTTTTATGATCGTAAAAATGATCTTTTAAAGACTTTAGTTTTTTCAGATTATAAGCTTTATTTGGATAAATACTGGAGTGCTCATTCTTTAAAAATGGTAAATCATAACACTGCTAAAGAAACTGATATTTTAATAAAAGAAATATTATATAAAACTGGTTTAAAAGATTCAGATTTTAATCGTCAATCATTAAAACGTGCTAGGTAATGCGTTTAAGCTTAGTAGTTGTATTAGTATTATTTCAATTTAGTAATTGTTTCGCTGATATAAAGCCAAGTTATACTGACTATAAAGCAAATTTATCTTTATCTTCCTGGTTTTTTCCAGAATCACCTATTTATTCTGGTCAAAAACATAATAATTATTCTATTTCAATAGAGTCAGAAATATATGTGGAGTGGCCTAATAATAAAAATTTAACTTTTAGACCTTTTTATATGGTTGATAATGAGGATTCTTATAGAACGCATTTTGATATTAGAGAAATGAGATATTCATTATATGGGGATGATTGGGAAACGAATATAGGAATAGGACAAGTTTTTTGGGGAGTAACAGAATCTAAAAACCTTGTAGATATTATAAATCAATTCGATGTAGTAGATGATCCTCTTTTAAAGACTAAATTAGGACAACCATTAATGAATTTAACTTTGATAAGGGATTATGGATATTTTGATTTCTATGTTTTACCTTATTTTCGCGAGAGAACATCTCCGGGTAAGAAAGGAAGATTAAGAACGGATCCTCATTTTTTAAAAAATTCAACTACATTTGAAGGAGGAAGCCAATGGACACCAGAACTAGCGGCTAGGTGGTCTAAAAGTTATTATGATTATGATATTTCTTTACATAGCTTTTTTGGTTATGGAAGGGCTCCATCAATAGACATTAAAATTATAGACGGGTTAATTAATTATGCTCCTAATTATCAAAGAGTAAGACAATTAGGCGGAACCTTTCAACGTACATTAGATAGTACTTTATTGAAATTAGAATGGATAGTGAGAGATGGAGAAAAAGATTCTAATTTAAAAAGAGGAGGTTATTTTGCTTCAGTCTTAGGATTAGAGCATACTTTGTTTCAAAGTATTAGAGATAATGGGGACATAGGTTTATTAATTGAGTATAATTTTGATTCTAGAAGAAGTAAATCAAGTGATTTGCTACAGGATGATATATTTATAGCAACGCGTTTTGTTTTAAATGATGCACAGAATACTGAAATGTTACTAGGCTCTATATTTGATTTGGATGGAGATGGGCAAATATTTCAATTAGATTTTGGCAGACGTCTAAACGATTCTTTAAATTTAGGAATTAAAGGAGCCGTTTATCAAAACGGGCGAATAGGTTCAAATCTGTATTTATTAAGACAGGATAGTTGGTTAGAGGTTTCTTTAAAAAAATATTTTTAATTTTTATTATTTAATATAATGTATTCTTGAATTTTTTTTTTGTATAAATATAATCTTGCCTTATTAATTAATATACATATGTTTTTTGAAAGTTGTTAAGATGCCAAAACCTAAAGTTAAGAAAAGAATAAAAAGTAAAATTGTTAGTCTAGAATCATATAAATTAAGTGATAAAGATCCGTTTATGTGTAAAGAACAATTAACTTACTTTAAGTTAAAGTTAGAAAAATGGAGATCAGAGGTTATGTCTGATTCAGAAAAGACTAGAGAAAATTTACAAAATAATAATATACCAGAAGCGGATGTAGCTGATAGAGCTTCTACAGAAACTGAAAGGGCTTTAGAATTAAGAACTAGGGACAGACAGAGGAAACTTTTGGCAAAAATTAATGCGGCTTTATCTAGAATAAAAGATGGTTCTTATGGTTATTGTATAGAAACAGGAGAGCCTATTAGTCTTAAAAGGCTTGAGGCTAGACCAATTGCGTTACTATCTATTCAGGCGCAGGAGCGTCATGAGAAACATGAGCGCTCTCATAGAGACGATACTTTATAAAGAACAAAATAAGAACAAAATAGTTGACTTTATGCTAATAATTATGTTTTATATAAAAAAGAACAAAACATGATCATTTGTTTTTTTTTTTAAATAAGAATTTATTTTTTTAAAAAATCTTTTACTAGAATACATAGGTTAGGATACAGTATTATGACAGAATTAGAAAAAAAACCAGATTTAAGGATAGTTAAGATGGAAGATAAAGAAAGAGAAAAAGCTTTAGAATCAGCGATGAATCAGATTGAAAGATCGTATGGTAAAGGGTCTATAATGAAATTGGGAGAAAATAGCGTTGTAGAAGTGGAATCTATATCTACTGGTTCCTTAGGTTTGGATATTGCTTTAGGAATAGGAGGTTTGCCTAGAGGTAGAATAATAGAAATTTACGGACCTGAGAGTTCGGGAAAGACAACATTAGCCTTACATGTTACTGCAGAAGCCCAGAAATCAGGAGGAGTATGTGCATTTGTGGACGCTGAACATGCATTAGATCCGGTATATGCAAAAAAATTAGGAGTAAAAGTAGAAGATTTATTAATAAGTCAGCCAGACGCTGGAGAACAGGCTTTAGAAATAGCTGATACTTTGGTTAGGTCAGGTGCAGTTGACGTAGTAGTAATAGACTCTGTGGCAGCATTAGTGCCAAGAGCAGAATTAGAAGGTGAAATGGGAGACCATCATGTTGGACTTCAAGCTAGATTGATGAGTCAAGCTTTGAGAAAATTAACTTCAACTATTGCAAAATCAAATACAACAGTAATTTTTATAAATCAAATTAGAATGAAGATCGGAGTTATGTTTGGAAGTCCAGAAACAACAACTGGAGGAAATGCATTAAAATTTTATTCTTCGGTGAGGTTAGATATAAGAAGAATTGGACAAATTAAAGAAAGAGAGGAAGTTGTTGGTAATCAAACTAGGGTGAAAGTAGTAAAAAATAAGGTTGCTCCCCCATTTAAAGTGGTAGAATTTGATATTATGTATGGTCAAGGAATTAGTTATAATGGAGAACTAGTCGATTTAGGAGTTAAAGCAGAAGTAATAGAAAAGTCTGGATCTTGGTATTCTTATAAAGATGAACGAATAGGTCAAGGAAGAGAAAATGTTAAACAGTTTTTAGCAGAAAATTATGATATAGCAAAAAATATAGACAAAGAGATTAGAGAAAAAATTGGAGTAACAAAAGATTTAGAAGAAAATAAAGAAGTTATAGAAGACAACGAAGAAAAATCAGTTAATTCTTCAGAATAAACTAGAATATAAAGATTATCCTTTTTAAAACAATCTTTTTAATATACCTAATATAGTGTTAAGATGGTTTAGGAGGGTAAATTGGTAAATTCAACTGAAGAAATTAGAAGGTCATTTCTGGATTATTTTTCTTCTGTAAATCATGAAGAAATTTCCTCTTCTCCATTAATACCTCAAGATGATCCTTCATTATTATTTACTAATGCAGGTATGGTTCAATTTAAAAATATTTTTACAGGTAAAGAAAAATTAAATTATAAAAGAGCTACTACTTCTCAAAAATGTTTAAGAGCTGGTGGCAAGCATAACGATTTAGAAAATGTAGGTTATACTGCTAGACATCACACTTTTTTTGAAATGCTAGGAAACTTTAGTTTTGGAGATTATTTTAAAGAGTCTGCTATAGAGTATGCTTGGAATTTGGTTACCAAGATTTACGAATTAAAAAAAGAAGACTTATTGGTAACCGTATATGAAGAAGATGAAGAAGCCTATAATTTGTGGAGGAAGATATCAGGGCTTTCAGAAAAAAAAATAATAAAAATTAATACATCTGATAATTTTTGGTCAATGGGTGATACTGGTCCTTGTGGGCCTTGTTCTGAAATTTTTTATGATCATGGTTCTCATATAAAAGGAGGTGTTCCAGGCAGTAAAGAACAAGATGGAGATAGATATATAGAAATATGGAATTTAGTTTTTATGCAATTTGAAATGATGAATGATGGAACAAGATCAGTATTACCTAAACCTTCAATTGATACGGGAATGGGCTTAGAACGAATGGCCGCGATATTACAAGGAGTTAATAATAATTATGATATTGATTTATTTAAAAAGTTAATAATGTATTCGATAGAATTTTCAGGTATTGAAGAAACAGAAGAAAATTTAGTTTCTCATAGAGTTATTTCAGATCATTTACGTGCTTCAGCTTTTTTAATTGCTGATGGTATTTTACCTTCTAATGAAGGTAGAGGGTATGTTCTGAGAAGAATAATGAGAAGAGCTATGCGTCATGTACATAAATTAGGAATAAAAGATATTCATATGTATAGACTTGTTGAGGGTTTAAAAAAAGTTATGGGGGCTTCTTTTGAAGAATTAAATAGAGCACAATCTTTAATTGAAAATACATTAAAAGAGGAAGAAGAAAAATTTAAGGAAACTTTAGAGAGAGGTATTGGTTTATTAAATAAATCTTTAGATCAGTTAAATAGTTCTGAGTCTTTATCGGGTGAAGTGGCCTTTAAACTTTATGATACATATGGCTTTCCTATTGATTTAACAGCGGATATTTTAAGGGGGCATGGAAGAGACATAGATTATAAAGGATTTGAAGAAAATATGAAAAGACAAAAAGATAATGCTAGAAAATCTTGGAGTGGTTCTGGTGAAACAGAAAAGGCAGATATATGGGTGGCATTAAAAAAGAAATACAGCAAAGTGGATTTTATAGGATATGAAAAATTTTCAGAGAAAATAAAAATTATTAGTATTGTTAAAAATAATGTTGAATTTAGTAAAGCAACTAAAAATGAGGAAGTATTTATTATTACTGATAAATCTCCTTTCTATGGAGAGTCAGGTGGTCAACAAGGAGATCATGGTATTTTTGAGTGGTCCGATGGCTTTGCTGAGGTAATAGATACGCTTAAGGTAGATGAAATTATTATACATGTGGTTAAAGTTATTAAAGGGCTATTAAAAGTAAATAATAGTGTGAAAGCATCTGTAGATATTAAAAGAAGAAATGGATTAAAAATACATCATAGTGCAACTCATTTGCTTCATGAATCTTTGAGAAGACATTTAGGAGACCATGTTACGCAGAAGGGAAGTTTAGTAGCTGAAGATAAATTAAGATTTGATATTAGTCACAATAAAGCTGTGAGTAAAGAAACATTGAATTCTATTGAAAATGATATTAATAATCAAATAAGAGAAAATTACCTTATATCCACATCAGTTATGACAATTAAAGATGCTCAAAAAAAGGGAGCTTTAGCATTATTTGGGGAAAAATATGGAGACAAAGTTAGAGTTGTTTTAATGGGAGAAAAAATTAATAATCAGGCATATTCTATAGAATTATGCGGAGGAACCCATGTAAATAGATCTGGGGATATAGGAGTGTTTAAAATTATTTCAGAATCTGCTTTAGGTTCTGGAATTAGAAGAATAGAAGCCGTAGCAGGTCATGCAGCAGTAGAACATTTTCAATTTGAAAGTAAAATTCTTGATAAATTGAGTTTAGAATTAAAAGTAAATAATGATAAAATCTTTGATAGAATATATTCTCTGATTACCGATAAAAAACAGTTAGAGAAAAAGATAATTGATTTAAATAAGACTTTAAATATCTCTAATTTGTCAAATAAAATTTCAGATTATAAAACAGTAGGAGATATTAAAGTTGTTTCTAAGGTCATGAACGATATGCCATCTAATGAATTAAAGGGACTAATAGATTCTTTGAAGATAGAATTAAAAGAGGGAATAATAATTTTAATTAGTATTTTAAATAATAAGGCATCTATTGTTGTTGGTGTTACTGAAGGTTTAGTTGATCGTTATAATGCTATTGAATTGACAAAAATAGGAGTTATTGCCTTAGGAGGAAAAGGAGGTGGAGGTCGATCAGATTTAGCTCAAGGTGGAGGTCCAAATTATGATAAGGCTGAGGAGTGTATTGCTAAGATCTTAGGAAAAATAGAAAATATATAGTTATGTCAATGCTTTCTTAAGGTTTATATCAAGCTCATTTAAAAAATCCATGGTTTCCATATACTCTTTGTTATTACCTACTAGTAAAGCGAGGTCTTTAGTCATTTTTCCACTTTCAATAGTATTTATGCATACAGTTTCTAGTTTTTCTGAGAATTTTTGTAAATTTTGGGAGTTATCAAATTTACCTCTATACCAAAGTCCCCTTGTCCAAGCAAAAATAGATGCTATAGGATTGGTAGATGTAGATTCTCCTCTTTGGTATGCTCTATAATGTCTAGTAACAGTTCCGTGTGCTGCTTCGGACTCAATAGTTTTTCCATCTGGCGTCATCAAAACGGATGTCATTAATCCTAAAGATCCAAAACCTTGAGCTATTACATCTGATTGAACATCTCCATCATAGTTTTTACAAGCCCAAACAAAGCCACCTGTCCATTTTATGGAAGCAGCTACCATATCATCGATTAACCTGTGTTCATAAATGATCCCTTTAGAGTTGAAATTTGTTTTAAATTCATTATCAAATATTTCTTGGAATATATCTTTGAATCTCCCGTCATAAGCTTTTAATATTGTATTTTTTGTTGAAAGGTAAACGGGCCAACCTAGGTTTAACCCGTAATTAAAACAAGCTCTAGCGAATCCTCTAATAGAGTCATCTAAATTAAACATACCCATAGCAATGCCTGAACTATCATATTGATTTATTTCATGTTCAATTTCTTCACTTCCATCATCGGGTATAAATTTTATAGTTAATTTTCCAGCTTTTGGAATTAAGAAGTCGGTAGCTCTATATTGATCACCATAAGCGTGTCTACCTATTACTATTGGTTTTTTCCATCCAGGAATATATTTTGGAATATTATTACATATTATAGGTTGTCTAAATACTGTGCCCCCCAATATATTTCTAATTGTTCCATTAGGTGAGCGCCACATTTCTTTTAGTTTGAATTCTTCAACTCTTTGTTCATCAGGAGTAATAGTCGCACATTTCACACCTACACCATATTTTTTTATTGCTTTGGCAGCGTCTATTGTAATTTGGTCATTTGTTTTATCCCTGTTTTTAATACTTAAGTCGTAGTAAAGGGTTTCGATATCTAAGTAAGGCTTAATAAGTTTCTCACGAATTAATTCCCAGATAATTCTAGTCATTTCGTCACCATCAATTTCTACTATAGGTGTTTTTACTTGAATTTTGGTCATTACCCCTCCGCGAGTTTCCTATAAGTTATAAATACTTGTTTGTATAATTAGTAATAATTGTCAAGGTAAATGGTTAAATTAATTTTTTTACTTCTTTTAATACATTATTAGATTTATTAAGCCATTTAATTTTATTAAGATCATTTTTAGATAAAAAACCTTCTTCATACATGTTATTTAGTAGTTTTTTAAGAGGGTTCCAGTATTTTTCAATATTTATTATTATTACTGGTTTATTATTAATTTTTAATTGATTTAATGTAAGTATTTCAAATAATTCATCTAAAGTACCGTATGCTCCTGGTAAAATTAATAAAATATCAGATTTATTTATTAATAAATTTTTTCTTTTATTCATATTTTTTACCACTATTAAATTTTTAGTATCTTTTTGTCTTATGTTTTTAACATTAAGTGATTCTGGAATAATTCCAATAATGTTTACTTTATATTTATTTACTGTTTCATATATTGTGCCCATTAATCCTATTTTTCCTCCTCCATATATGAAATTATAACCATTTCTAGCAAGGCTATTTATAATCATTTCTGTTTCTTTTTTATAGATTTTCTTTTTGCCTATTTTAGATCCACAAAAAATGCCTATGTATTTTTTTGATTTAATATTTTTCATTTAAAATTTTTTTTAAAATTTATATAAATTAAATATATTTATACATATAATTCATTTATCATAAACATGTTTATACTACATTAAGGTATTTAATAAGATGGAAAATTTTTTAGGAAAAAATACTAAACAATATTTAACTGGTATAGGTTTTATTCTGGCTTCGGCAGTTGTTTTGTATTTAATAATAAAATATGTCCCATTAGACCCAACTAAAGAAGAGGTTATACCTGTAGAAGAAAAAATTCATTATGAAGATCAAGATTTTAATAATGAAGTGGTTGATACCAATAAAAATAAAGTAAAAAGAAATGACACTATAAGCGAAAGTGAGCCAACTTTTGATGTTGTGAATGTTGATAAGGATGGTCAAGCTGTAATAGCTGGCAGAGCTTCTCCTAATTCTAGTGTAAAGATTTATAATATGGATAAATTAATAGGAGAAGTACAAACTAATCAATATGGAGAATTTGTTTTTATTCCAGATAAAAATTTTGAACCTGGAAATTATGAATTAAAATTATTATCAAATGGAAAAGAATCAAAAGATACTGTTTCAATAATTGTTCCTGACAATAATGTTGCTAGTGACTTAGGATCTGAACCTGTAGTGGTATTAAGTGATGTAGAAGGAAATGTAAAAAAGGTTATCCAAGGGGCTATAGAAAATATAGATACAAAAGATTTATCTTTTGACGCGTTATCTTATTCAGATGAAGGCACATTAAATCTTTCTGGAAAGGCAAGACCAGGAGCCGTAGTTGAAGCATACGTAAATGGAGAATTAGTTGGTGACACGGTCGCGGGAGAAGATGGTTTTTGGAATATGATTTTAGAAAAACCTGTAAATCCAGGCGATTATACTTTGAGATTTAATCAATTAGAAGATGAAAGAATAGTATCAAGTTTGGAAACTCCTATAAGACAATCTGATTTAGAAGAGGTAGATTTAAACGATAGATCACATGTGGTTCAACCTGGAAATAGCTTATGGCGAATTTCAAGAAGATATTATGGGAAGGGAATTATGTATACAATTATTTTTGCAAAAAATAATGATCAAATAGAGAATCCTCATTTAATCTATCCTGGACAAATATTTGAAATTCCCGATTCTGAAAAAAAATAATAATTTATTTTTTTAGAACTTTATTAGAATTATGACCAATTCCAATTGTATTTTTTTTGATATTTATTTTTCTATAAATAAAATCAGGAATATCATCTTTTCCAACATTTGATAAAGGCTCATCTAGGACATGCCTGTAAGGAGAAAATTCACAAGTGGGATCTGTAGCGTTTTGATCCCCTGTTAATGCAAATGCTTGACATCTACAACCGCCCCAATCTATTTCTTTCCTATCACATGACTGACAAGGTTCTGGCATCCATGTGGTTCCCCGGAATCTATTAAAGGCTTCAGAGTTTTCCCATATCCAAGAAAGAGGTTTGTCTTTTATATTATCAAAATTTAAAAAATCCAATGATTCTGCGGCATGACAAGGTAATACTTTTCCTGCTGGTGTTATGTTTAAAAATTGTCTTCCCCAGCCTCCCATACAAGATTTAGGTCTTTTAGCATAATAATCTGGTACTACATAGTCTATCGCTAGAATGCCTTTAAGTCTAACTCTCGCTTCTTCAACTATTTCAGTTGCTTTATCTAATTGTTCTTTAGTTGGTAAAAATGCAGTTTGATTTTTAAGAGCCCAACCATAATATTGCACTTGTGCTACTTCTAATCTTTCAGCATCTAATTTTACCGCCAAATCAATCATCTTTTTTAAATTGTGAAGATTTTGTCTATGCATTACGGCATTCACTGTAAGAGGCAAACCTACTTTTCTAATTAATGTACAAGTATGTAATTTTTTTTCGTGTCCTTTGTAACCAGCTATTTTGTTCGAATTTTCTGGATCTGTATCTTGAATTGATACTTGAACGTGGTCTAATCCAGAATCGTATAATGTTTTTAATCTTTCTTCATTTATTAAAACACCTGAAGTAATTAAGTTTGTATATAATCCTATAGAAGAAGCATGTTGGACTAGTTGTTCTAAGTCTTTTCTTGCAGTAGGCTCTCCTCCAGAAAAATGTGCTTGAAGAATACCTATTTTGACTGCTTCACTGAGAGCTTTTTTCCATGTTTCTGTATCAATTTCTCTGGATTTCATTTCCAGCTCGACAGGATTTGAACAATAAGGGCAAGATAAAGGACACCTATGTGTAAGTTCACATAGTACAGCATAAGGGATTTGTAATTTTTCTTTTACTGGTATCTGTTTACCACATTCATTTGATACTTTTTGTTTTGCTTTTAATTCATTCATATTATTATAAAACCTTTGTCTGCTAATGATTGTAGCATAGCTAGCGTATCTTTAGAAATAACTTCTTTTGGAGCCCCCTCATATTTTTTACATAGTTCGTCGATTATATTTTCTATTGAAGATTTTCCATTAACTAATTGAATTATTTGCGATGCTATATCATCCAACTCAAAAACCCTTTCTGGCGCATTTATTATCCATTTTTTACGAGCTTCATCAAACCTTAATTTTGCATGTCTAGGAAGTTTTGGTATATGTTTTTCATCCAATGTTAATAAAGTAGTCATTATTTAGACCATTTTTTTTCTTCAAAACCATGAGGTATAAAGGCTCCTGGGGGGATAAATCCCGGATCCACATAAGCATAATAAAGAGCATCAAGTTGAGCCCATAAGACTTCAGTTTTAAATTTGACGGCATTTAAAACTGCTTCTTGATCATCTCTAGTTATAGCATTTCTTATTACCCACTCTTTTCCAAATTCCACATCTTTTCTTGCTTGTCCAATTCTTTTTTTAAAATAAGCTAAAGCATAATCATCTGCCCAATCATAGTGTTTAGATAGACCTTCTATTCTTTCTTTATGTATTGCTGGAGCATATATTTCGGTTAGAGAAGAAGCAATTGCTTCTAATAAAGATTTTTCTTCTACAAAATTTACATATGCATCAACCGCAAATCTAGTAGCAGGTAGTAAGCCTTGGCAAGATTTTACGTAATCTAAATTTAGTTGAAGTTTTTCACACAGTTGAAGATATCTAGATATTCCTCCACTACCATCAATATCACCTTCATGATCAATGACTCTTGATCTCCATTCTAGTCTCAAATTTACATCA
>TARA_B100000686_G_scaffold10950_1_pt1 | contig 21311 bp, 21 predicted proteins | sample TARA_B100000686 | Tara Oceans TARA_B100000686 (sample SAMEA2622733) | marine metagenome | biome: marine biome (ENVO:00000447); feature: marine epipelagic mixed layer (ENVO:xxxxxxxxx); material: "saline water (ENVO:00002010), including plankton (ENVO:xxxxxxxx)" | depth 150 m | reverse complement strand
AGAAGATATCCTGGAGAAGAAAATAAAGTTCTTGAATTTTATAAAAAGAATCCAGAAGCTGCTAATGCGATTAGAGCTCCAATATTTGAAGAAAAAGTCGTTGATTATATTATTAGTCAATGTTCAATAAAAGATATAAAAGTTACTGCTGATATATTATTTTCAGATGATTTGACAAGTAATAATTTAAAAAAAGTAACTAAGAAAAAAAGTTTGTCAAAATCAGAAAGTGCTAAAAAATAATATTTATATACAATTAAGGTATTTAAAAGTAGGGGAATAAAAATGGAAAATAATATTAAGAAAAAAATAGAAATGAATTCTCTCATTCCTATGGTGGTAGAACAATCAGGAAGAGGGGAAAGAGCATATGATATATTTTCCAGATTGCTAAAAGAAAGAATCATTTTTATTACTGGAGGAGTAGGAGATGATATGGCTACAGTTATCATTGCCCAGTTATTATTTTTAGAAGCAGAGAATCAGGACAAACCAATTTCTATGTATATAAATTCTCCTGGCGGAATAGTGTCATCTGGATTAGCAATTTATGATACTATTCAATATATTAAACCAGAAGTCTCTACTATGTGTGTAGGACAAGCTGCATCAATGGGATCATTATTGCTTTCTGCAGGTACTAAGGGACAAAGATTTGCATTACCAAATGCTAGGATTATGGTTCATCAACCCTCAGGAGGTTTTCAGGGACAAGCAACAGATATAGAAATTCACGCAAAAGAAATTTTAGATTTGAGGAATCGTTTAAATAATATTTATAGCAAGCATACAGGCTTACCTGTTAAAAAGATTTCTGAAATGTTAGAAAGGGATAAATTTTTGAATCCTGAAGAAGCTAAGAAATTAGGTTTGATTGATGAAATAGTTGAAAAAAGGTAATTATATAATTAATCTTAACTACGTTAAAAAATAAGGTTTCGTTGATGTCTAAAGAAGGTGAAAATAAAAAAGAGGATTTATATTGTTCTTTTTGTGGAAAGAATCAACATGAGGTTCGTAAACTTATTGCGGGGCCTACTGTTTTTATATGTGATGAATGTGTTGATTTATGTACCGATATTATTAAAGAAGAAAACAAAACGTCTTTAGTTCAATCTTCTAAAGGAGTTCCAAGTCCAAGCGAAATTTTTAATTTTTTAGAAAGTTATGTAATTGGACAAGATTCTGCTAAGAAAATATTATCTGTTTCAGTGTTTAATCATTATAAAAGATTGAATCATAATCCAGGTAATGATGATGTAGAATTAACAAAATCAAATATACTATTAATAGGGTCTACTGGAAGTGGTAAAACATTATTAGCTCAAACTTTAGCAAGATTTTTAGATGTTCCATTTACCATGGCAGATGCTACTAGTCTTACAGAAGCAGGTTATGTAGGAGAAGATGTAGAAAATATTATACTTAAATTACTTCAAGCAGCAGATTATAATGTAGAAAAGGCACAAAGAGGAATAGTTTATATAGATGAAATAGATAAAATAAGTAGAAAGTCTGATAATCCATCAATTACTAGAGATGTAAGTGGAGAGGGAGTTCAACAGGCTCTATTAAAAATAATGGAGGGAACTGTAGCAAGTGTACCACCTCAAGGAGGAAGAAAACATCCTCAACAAGATTTTCTTCAGGTAGATACCACAAATATTTTGTTTATTTGTGCCGGTGCATTTGGAGGAATAGAAAAAATTATTACAAAAAGAGGTTCATCTAGTTCTATTGGTTTTAGTGCAGAGTTACAATCAGTTAATAATAAAAGAAATGATGAATTGTTAACTAGTTTAGAGCCTCAAGATTTATTACAATATGGTTTAATTCCAGAATTTATAGGAAGACTTCCAATAGTGGCGACTTTAAAAGATTTGAATAAAGAAGCATTGATTGAAATTTTAACTAAACCAAAAAACGCCCTGATTAAACAATATCAAAAAATGTTTAATCTTGATGAGGTTAAGTTAACTTTTACTGAAGATGCTTTGGCTTCTATTGCAGATAAAGCAATTTTAAGGGAAACGGGAGCCAGAGGATTGAGGTCTATATTGGAGGATATTCTTATAGATACGATGTATACATTACCTGATATGGAAAATGTAGAAGAAGTAATAATTAATAGAGATGTAGTTGAAGATAAAACTAAACCTATTATATTATATTCTAAAGTTTCTAGAAGTGCTAAGTCATCTGCTTCATGACTATCAATTCAACACTTGAAATTTAGCCTTAAGTAAACAACATTATATATAGGAAGTTTTTTTAATAATATGGAGTTTATTATGGATAATGAATTTAATAAAGAACTGCCCTTGATACCTCTTAGAGATATAGTTGTATTTCCTGGTATGGTAGCGCCTTTATTTGTGGGTCGAAAAAAATCAGTAAAAGCCTTAGAAGAATCTATGAGTTCAGATAAATCAGTATTATTAGTTACACAATTAGAAGCGGATTCGGATGACCCTTCATTTGATGATATCAATAAAATTGGGACAAAAGGCAAAATTCTTCAGCTTTTAAGATTACCTGATGGAACAGTAAAAGTTTTGATAGAAGGAGGAGAAAGAATATCTTTAACTTCATTTAAAGTAGAAGACGATTATATAAAATCTTATTATAAGAAATTAGAAGAAGATCAAAATATAAATGAAATTGAAGAAAAAGCTTTGTTAAGAACTGCAGTTGAGCAATTTGAATCTTATGCAAAAATAAATAAGAAAATCTCAGCTGAAGTTGTAAATTCTTTAAGTGATATAAAAAATGTATCTCAAATGGCTGATACTATAGCTACTCATTTAAATATTAATTTGGATGATAAACAAAAGCTTTTAGAACTTGTTGTGTCTAAATTGAGATTAGAAAAAGTTTTAGAATATATTGAGAATGATTTATCTGTAATTAAAGTTGAGAAAAAGATTAGGAGTAGAGTAAAACAATCCATGGAAAAAACTCAAAAAGAGTATTATTTGAACGAACAGATGAAAGCTATTCAAAAAGAGTTATCTGAAGATGACGAAAGTAAAGATGAAATTGCTGAATTTGAAGAAAAGATCAAAAAAGTGAAGTTATCTAAAGAAGCTAAAACAAAAGCTTATTCTGAATTAAAAAAATTAAAAGGAATGGGGCCTATGTCAGCTGAATCTTCAGTTGTAAGAAACTATTTAGATTGGATTACATCTATTCCATGGAAAAAAAATACAAAAATTAAAAATGATTTAGATAAGGCTGAAAAAGTTTTAAATGAAGACCACTATGGATTAGATAAAGTTAAAGATAGAATTTTAGAATATTTAGCTGTTCAAACTAGAAAAAGAAAATTGAAAGGTCCTATTATTTGTTTAGTTGGGGCACCAGGTGTCGGTAAAACTTCTCTGGGAAAATCATTAGCAAGGGCTACAGGAAGAAATTTTATAAGAATTTCTTTAGGAGGAGTGAGAGATGAATCTGAAATAAGGGGGCATAGAAGAACTTATATAGGTTCAATGCCTGGAAAAATTATACAAAGTTTAAAAAAAGCTAAGTCTTCTAACCCTTTATTTCTATTAGACGAAATAGATAAGATTGGTTCAGATTGGAGAGGAGATCCTGCTTCAGCTTTATTAGAAGTTTTAGACCCTGAACAAAATAATACATTTAATGATCATTATTTAGATGTTGATTATGATTTGTCTGATGTAATGTTTATTACTACTGCTAATTCTTTAAATATGCCTAGGCCACTTTTAGATAGAATGGAGGTAATAAATTTATCTGGATATTTAGAGAATGAGAAAATTGAAATTGCTAAAAGGCATTTAATTAAAAAACAATTAGAAAGAAATGGTTTAAATAAGGATGAATGGTCTATTTCAGATGAAGCTATAGGTGATTTAATTAAATACTATACTAGAGAATCTGGTGTAAGAGCATTAGAACGCGAAATTGCTTCATTATGCAGAAAAGCTATAAAAAAAATAGTTAAAGGAAAAACTAAAGTAGTAAAAATTACTTCTTCAAATATAGAGGAATATGCTGGTATTAGAAAGTTTAGACATGGTATTGCTGATAGAGAAAATTTGATGGGTATAACTACTGGTTTAGCATATACAGATTTTGGAGGAGATTTATTATCTATTGAAGCTGTAATTATGTCTGGTAAAGGGAAACAACAAATAACTGGTCAACTTGGAGATGTTATGAAAGAATCAGTTCAGGCTGCTACTAGTTATGTAAGATCAAGAGCTGTAGAATTTGGAATTGAACCACCTTTATTTGATAGAAAAGATATACATGTTCATGTACCTGAAGGAGCAACTCCTAAAGATGGACCGTCTGCTGGTGCTGCAATAGCAATATCAATGATATCTGCTTTAACAGGTATTTCCGTTAAGTGTAATGTTGCTATGACTGGCGAAATTTCTTTAAGAGGAAGAATTTTACCAATTGGAGGATTAAAAGAAAAACTTTTAGCTGCAGTAAGAGGCGGAATAGAAAAGGTTTTGATACCCATTGAGAATGAAAAAGACCTTAAGGATGTTGATAATGAAATTAAAGATAAATTAGAAATAATATTGGTTAACCATTTAGATGATGTAATTAAACATTCTTTAGAGAAAAAACCTTCTCCAATTAAGTGGGATGAAGCAGAATTTTTAAAAAGTAACAATAAAAATAACTTAAAACAAGAGAGTGTAGTTAAACATTAGTATATTTTGCTTTGACATTCTTTTAAAATAAATATTAAATAGTAAAATAGTTATTTAAATAAATATTATACGAAGGGGGCTTCTTAATGAATAAAAATGAATTAATTGGTGCAGTAGCATCTACAGCAGGAATTTCAAAAACACAAGCATCTGATGCAGTCGAGGCTGTTTTTAGTTCTATAAGTGGTGAATTGTCATCAGGTGGAGAAGTACGCTTGGTTGGTTTTGGCACTTTTATGGTAGCTAATCGTAAGGCGACTACAGGAAGAAACCCAAGAACAGGTGAAGCGATTCAAATTGCAGCTTCTAAACAACCTAAATTCCGTCCTGGAAAAGGTCTAAAAGAATCTGTAAATAGATAATTTTTTAATATAAGCTGTCGATCTTTTTAAAATCTGGTCGACAGTTATATATTTATATGGGGCGATTAGCTCAGCTGGGAGAGCGACTCGTTTACACCGAGTAGGTCGGCGGTTCGATCCCGTCATCGCCCACCATTTAATTGTTGTATTAATATAAATGAAGTTATATATAGATATAGCATATTGCGGGTGTAGCTCAGTTTGGTTAGAGCGCCGGCCTGTCACGCCGGAGGTCGCGGGTTCAAGTCCCGTCACTCGCGCCATCTATATAATATTAAGAAGGAATATATATGTTTAAATATTTTATATTTTTTTATTTTATTTTTTATTTTAATAATGCTTTTGCGGGGATTACAGGTACTCAAGCTCCCAAAGATCATAAATGGTCTTCAAGTTCTTCAGCAGAACATCAGGAGAATCATCATGCTGAAGATGATGAAGAATTAAATCGTGATAATAGTCACTAAGATTGAATATTTATTTAATAGTAAAGTGACTTTAAATAAAATATAAAAAGTATTAGTCTATATGCTTGTCATAATTTTATGTAACAATTAGGTAAAATGAAAAAATTAACAGATAAATATCCTCGTATTATAGATATGAAAAATAAGGCACTAAAAAGAATGCCTCATTTTGCTGCTGAATATTTATTTTCTGGTACAGGTTATGATAGAGCTATGAATCATAATCAAAAGATTCTTAAAAACGTATTTTTAACTCCTAGATATTTAAAGGGAACTGTAAAGCCAAATTTAGAAACTAAACTTTTTAATAGAACTTATAATGCTCCTTTTGGGATTGCTCCAGTTGGCATGACAAGTTTAATATGGCCGGGAGCTGAAATAGCTTTAGCTAAAATAGCAACGAAAAAGAATATTCCTTACTCTTTATCAACAGTTGCCTGTGCTTCTATAGAGGAAATAGCACCTTATTTGGATAATAAAGGTTGGTTTCAGTTATATCCACCGAAAGATAAAAATATAAGAGATGATTTGTTAAAACGTGCTTTAAATTCTGGATATGAAGCATTAGTAGTTACATCTGATATTCCTTCATCTAGTAGAAGAGAAAGACTAAGGATGGCAGGGGTTTCTGTGCCTCCTAAAATAAATTTAAGAACTATCTTTCAAGCCACAATGTCCCCTATATGGTCATTAGGTGTGCTAAAATATGGAATGCCAAATTTTAGAACTATGGATAAATATCTAAATAGTCAGGGTAATAAAAAAATAGAAAAAGGATATGCAGGAAGTCAGATGGATAGATTTTTGGATTGGGATTATTTAGCTGAAATTAGGGACATATGGAAAGGGCCCATAATATTAAAAGGGTTAATGGATAGAGAAGATGCTTTAAAAGCTAAAGATTATGTTGATGGAATTTATTTATCTAATCATGGGGGAAGACAGTTAGATTTAGCACCTAGTCCACTTCAAGTTTTACCTTCTATTAGGAAAGATTTAGGTGAAAATTATCCTATACTAATTGATAGTGGATTTTATTCGGGGCAAGATGTTATTAAAGGACTTATGTTAGGAGCAGATTTTGTAATGATTGGAAGACCATTTATGATTGCTTTAGCAGCTTTAGGATCAATTGGAGCAGCTCATGCGCATTATATAATTAAAGATGAAATTGAAAATGTAATGGAACAAGTTTGTACTTCAAACATTCAAGAAGTAAAAAAACAGTCTGTAACTTTAGGAAAAGATTTCTTTTTAAATTATTTAGATTAAGTTTTATTAACAAAAGGATGTTAAATGAAAAGAAGAAGTTTTTTAAAAAAAAGTATAGGTATAGGGGCGATAGCCTCTTCATCAACATTTTCAGCACCAGCAATTGCTAAAGGGAAAGTCCAATGGAAAATGGTCACTTGTTGGCCGAAAAACTTTCCAGCTTTAGGTACAGGTGTAAAAAGGATAGTTGATTCCATATATGAAATGTCAGACGGAAAGTTTGAAATTAAAGTCTATAGTGCAGGAGAATTGGTTCCTGTTTTTGAAGTATTTGATGCAGTAAGAAATGGTATTGCACAGGTAAGTCATGATGCTCCTTATTATTGGGTTGCTAAACATTCTTGTATGCCTTTTTTTACTACAGTTCCAGGAGGCTTAACAGCACAAGAACATGCATCATGGATATATTTTGGTGGAGGGCAAAAATTATGGGATGAGCTTTATAGAACTTTTGGCTTGAAAGGATTCCTTGCTGGAACGGGAGGGCCTAATGTAGGTGGTTGGTTTAGAAAAGAAATAAAGAGCTTAGATGATTTTCAAGGTTTAAAAATGCGTATGCCAGGTCTAGGGGGAGAAATGTTATCACGTATAGGCGGCGTACCTGTAAATATGTCTGCTGGGGAAATTCTGCCCGCTTTGCAAACTGGAGCTTTAGATGCTGCTGAATGGATTGCTCCTTATAATGATTTAGCACTTGGTTTTTATAAAATTGCTAAATATTATTATGCTCCAGGTATTCAAGAGCCTGGGTCTGCTCTATCTCTTACTGTTAATTTAGAGGCATATAATAATTTACCTAAAGAATTCCAAGCTATGATAAAAAGTGCAACAGGGGATGAAGCTTTTAGAATGTTATCAGAAATGACTGCTGGTAATGCTATAGCTTTAGAAAGTTTATTAAATAAGCATGGTGTTATATTAAAAAGATTTCCTGAGGATGTTATTAATGCAATGTTTATAGCGAGCAGAGATATGATTAAAGAGAAATCTGAGGAAAATGATTTTACTTTAAAAGTCTACAAAGAATGGATTCAATATAGATCTAAAATAGTTAATTTAGCACCGTTAACTGAGCTAGGGTATATGAATTTAAGATCTAAATACAAAAATGTATTTGAGAAAAAATGAATTCTAATAAAAAACAAAAAGAATTTTGGACTGATCTTGCAGGGAAAATTTGGGTGGAAGGAAAGAATGAGAAAGATAATATGCTTTTACCTTTGGGGAATGAGTTATTAAAAAGATCTAAGATTATATCTGGGATGAAAGTTTTAGAAGTTGGTTGTGGAACTGGATATATTATGGGTCAATTAAGTAAGAAAGTTGGTAAAAATGGGCATGTAACTGGGGTAGATATTTCTCACACAATGATAAGTGAAGCAGAAAGATATTTAAATAATCATGGTGTTGCAAATACTACATGTAAAGTTTTAGATGCGGAAAATGATGATTTAGGTACTTTTAAATACGATATAATTGTTTCTCGTTTCGGTGTTATGTTTTTTAATAATCCTATAAAGGCTTTTAAAAATTTAATATATTCTCTAAAAGACAATTCTTATATTTATTTTATTTGTTGGCAAGATCATAGATTAAATCCCTGGAATAGCGTGCCTTTAAGAATAGTAAAAAAATATATTGATTTACCTGTGATAGAAGAACAAGCACCTAGTCCCTTTGCTTTTGCTAATAAAGATTATATTTATGAAATTTTAAATAATTCTGAATATCAAAATATTAATATTGATAGTCATTCAGAGATTATAGAATTACATAAGGGTTTTAATTTATATGATGGGGTTAAAGATTATTTACATAAGACTCCAATATTTACAAAGCAGTATTTTAATTTGTCAAATGATAAGAAAAACAAACTATTTGAAGATTTATTAGAAGAATTACAAGAATACCATGTAGATAACGTATTTAAGTTTGATGCGAAAACATGGATAGTAAGCGCACAAAAATAAATATATTAATTATAAATAAATTTTTCTATAATTTTATATTGTTCTAATATTCCTTTTTTAAAGGCTTGAATATTAACTCTTTCATTGTTTCCGTGAATTCTCCTAAATTCTTTTAAGGGAATTATTATAGGATTAAAACCATAGCTTTCAATACCTAGATCACGTGTAAAATGGCTATCTGTAAATCCAGTAGTAACACGCGGTATGATAAATGAACTAGGGTAACTTTCCTTTAGTGATTTTTTTATAGTATTATAAAGTTCTGTTTCTGTTGTAGAAGAAGCAGATTTGAAAGCCATAATTTTTTCTACTTTAATATCAAAAGGCTCCATCATTGCTTTAATTTGTTCAATGAATTTTTGAGCTTTTTTATCCGGTAATATTCTACAGTCTATTTCAGCCCAAGCAATAGCAGGTACAACATTAATTTTATTTGATGCGTTTAGTCTAGTAATTGAACAAGTGTCTCTCGTAAGAGAATGGTGAAAAGGGGATCTTGATTGGAGTTTATTTATAAAATCTTTTTTGTTTATAATTTTTTTTATGTTTTTATATTCTTCTGAATATTCCCTATCTACAATATATGATAACCCAGTAAAATATTCGTGGACGCTATTTATAATTCTTGGAGGAAATGGATTTTCTTTTAAGTAATGAAGACCATCTATTAATTTGGTTACTGAGCTAGAAGTTTGTGGAGATGAGCCATGACCTGGATTACCCATTGCCGAAAGTTTAAGCCAAACAGGAACTTTTTGTGTTAATTCAATTTCAAAAACTAATTTATTATTTACTATTCTTCCACTTCCACCTTCGTTTAAAACAAAACCAACGTTATTGAATATTTCAGGATGGTTATCAATTAACCATCCTACTCCAAAAAAACCTCCAGCTTCTTCATCAGCTGTCGCTAAAAATATAATATCTCTATTTATTTCTTTTTTATTTCTGTGAATTTTAATAAAACTAGCTAAATGTGAAATGCCAGTTCCTTTCATATCAAGAGTGCCACGACCATGTAAATGACCATCTATTTCTATTGCTTTTAAGGGATCAGTTTCCCAATATTTTTTATTTGCAGGTACTACATCGGTATGTTGAAGTAGTATAATTGCAGGTTTATTGCCTCCCTTAATTCTAGCCCATATATTTCCTCTTCCTTTAGAAGATTCAGCATAATTATAGTTTATACCTTCTTTATCAAATATATTTTTATAAAAATTTACGGCACGAATCTCATTTCCAGGGGGATTTACAGTATCAATTTCTATAAATGATTTTAACCAATTATAAGCTTCATCCTCCATATTTTTGCTGTTTGCCAAAGAATAATTAGACCAGGTAAACAAAAAAATAATAGATAATTTAACGATTTTAATTAAATTACATTTCAAAGACTTTAGTACTTTCTCTTTTATCTATTAATTTTTTCCATTTTATAAGATCTGAGTGTTCTTCACTTGGTCTTACTTTAACCCAATTAGCAAAGTATAATAAAACATATAAATTAATATCAGCCATAGAAAAGCTATCTCCTGCTAAATATTCATTCTTGCTTAGTTGATTATTTGCATCTCCTAAGAATCTATTAGCCAGCATTATACCTCTTTTAGCTAATTCAGGTATTTGTTTGGTTTCTCTTGGGTCAGCTACGGCACGATCTTTAAAATTTTCAGAAGAATTGCGCAAAGCATCGCCAATAGAAGCTATTCCTTCTATATCCGTTTTTCTCTGCCACATCTCAATTAGACCATTTTCTTCTGGATTTTTCCCAAATAGTGGTGGATCAGGTTGAAAAGTCTCAAAATATCTACATATAGCAAGGCTTTCAGTGATAATAGTCCCATTATCTAATTCTAAGCTTGGAACACCTCCTTTGGGATTGATTGATAAGTACTTTTCTTTTCTATTTTCACCAGATCTGACATCTATTTGTATTGTATCTATAGTTATGGCTTTTTCGGCTAGAAACATTTGTACTCTTAGAGGATTTGGTGCTGCTTTATATTCATATAATTTCATTATGATATCTTCCATTTAAAGTTATAAATAAGTATCAATTATATACTATATAGACTTTAAAATATAGGTAACGATTGAGGTAAATTTTATAGTTATAATAACGGGTATATTTTATGTTTAATATTTTTTTATTTTATCCATAATATTTTTTTTAAACTTATAAAAATAAAAATCATTTATTTAATTTTTATTAGCTAGGAGAATAAAATGTATAAATTTAAGTCTATAATAATTTCTATTTTTCTTACTCTATCGCTTGCAGTTCCATCTATAGCAGCAGAAAAAGCTGTTGGATATTTTGGATGGTTTGGAGTAGGAAAAACTTATACTTTGGGTAAAACTTTATTTTGGGCTGGAGAATTTTCTGGGTCATTCCAAAGTGCTGATCAAGGTTTATTTCATAAAGCAAGTGTAAGGTGTCCAGCATCGCAAAGAGTAGATTTAACAGCAGGAATAGCATCAGCTAATGGAGTTTGTATTCTTAAAGATGCTGATGGCGATGAAGCATACTTAGACTGGGATTTGCCAAATTGGACTTTAGGTGAAGCAGGAAGAGGAACCTATAGTTATACTGGAGGAACTGGTAAATATGAAAACTTTATTGGTGATGGGGGCTATTTTTATGGTCATACTATAACTTTATGGGAAGATGGAACCGCTGGTGGTTATTCAGTTTGGAACAGAGAACCATAAAAAGAAAAAACTATATAGCTGTGTAAATTTCATAGTTATATAGTTTTATTAATTAAAGGAGAAACATTATGGTAACGATGATGCTACAATTTAAATATACAACTGAAGCTATGAAAGCAATTTTATTAAGTGGTGATGATAGATCAGAAGTTATTAAAAAAATGATAGAACCATTAGGAGGCAAGTTAATAGCAACTTATGGTATGCAAGGTCAAGATTATCATATGATGATGATTTCACAATTTCCATCAATGACAGAATATTTGGCAGTAGCTGCAAAGGGTATATTTTTAGGTGGCGCTATTGCTGACTACAAGGCTATACAATTAATACCACCAGAGGTTATCCAAGAAGCTTCCAAGTTAATCGGGGATATAGAGTATACACCACCAAAGAATTAATATATAACAATATTTATTGAGGAGTTTTTATATGAAAAAATTAATTTTAATATTTATTACAATTATGTTTGTAAATAATTCAGCTTTTTCTGCTGGAAGTAAAGAAGAAGCTGCTGCGCTTTTAGATAGAGCTATTGCTCTTTTAGATTTAGATAAAAATAGAGCATTGGAGCAATTTGTTTCTGGAGATGGAGGCTTAATTATAGGAGATCTATACGTATTTTGTTTTGCTCTAGATGGAACTATAAGTGCCCATCCAGCGCTTTTGGGAGCTAATATTCATGAATCACCAAATAAAGATATAAATGGCACACCATTGGGTGAAGCATTTTTTTCCATAGCTGAAGCAGGAATAATTAAAGAAGTAGTTTATAGACTTAGAAAATATGATTCTGATTCTGAAAAGGAGTTCACTAAGACTGCATTGATGACCAAAGTATCGGATCAAATATGTGGTGTTGGTTATTATAGTGATCAATAAGATTTTGGAAGTCCTAGAGCGCGTTCTGCTAAATAACATAAAATTAGCTGCTGGCTAATTGGTGCAAGGTATGGAATCATCATTTCTCTAAAGAGTCTTTCCACATGATATTCTTTAGCATATCCCATCCCACCATGTGTCGCTATAGCTTGTTTACAAGCTTCCATTCCAAATTCTGCAGCTAAGTACTTAGCGGCGTTAGCTTCCAGTCCACATGGAAGGTTTTTATCATATAAAAAAGCAGCTTTTAAAAACATTAATTTTGAAGATTCTAGTTTAGCCCAAGCATCAGCTAAAGGATGTTGAATACTTTGATTTTGTCCTATTGGTCTTTCAAAAACAATTCTTTCATTTGCATATTTTGCGGCTCTATTAATTGCATTTATACCTATACCATATGCTTCAGCAGCAACTAGAATTCTTTCTGGATTTAGGCTGTGAATTATATAGGAAAAACCTTTTCCTTCTTTTCCTATTAAATGGTGCGAGGGAATTTCAAGATTATCTATAAACAATTCATTTGTATCAACGGCAGCTCTTCCCATTTTATCTATAACTCGTGCTTCTATAGATTTTTTATTAAAATCAGTGAAAAATAAACTTAAACCTTCAGTAGGGTTTTTAGGATCTCTTTCTGAAGTACGCGCTAGAAGCATAATTTTATTTGTAATTTGAGCTGTAGAAGTCCATATTTTTCTTCCATTAACTATATATTTATTTCCTTTTATAATGGCTTTAGTTTTTAATCTAGTAGTATCTAACCCTGAATCTGGTTCTGTGACAGCAAAACACATTTTAGTATTACCGTTGATAATATTAGGGAGCCATTCTTCTTTTTGTTTTTTTGTTCCAAATTTAACTAATGAACTTGGACCAAAAATATTCATATGTATAGATGAGGCTGCAGTCATGCCTCCATTTTCTGCGATCGTTGTCATCATAAGTGCAGCTTCTGTGATTCCTAAATTACTACCTCCATATTCTTCAGGCAAGGCAATTCCAAGCCAACCTCCTTTTGCAATTTTTTTAACAAATTCATCAGGAAATTGTGAATTTTTATCTACTTCTAACCAATAATGCTCATCAAAATCATTTATAGTTTTATTAATTGCTGAAATTAATTCTTTATGGTTAGCTGAAATTGAAAAGTTCATATATAATTCCTATTATTGTTTTATACTCATTTCCCAGAAATTTATTTCAAGTTTAGTGGCCATTAAAAATTTATTTTCAAGAGTAGACCACTTTGAGTGTTTTTTAAAGTTTTTACCAAGTCTATCATATATAGCTTTATCTAACATTTTTCCTATATTTATACATAAATTTTGATAATCATTTCCTGAATAAACTTTTATCCAATCATTATAGGGGTTATCAATTTTAGTTTCATTTATTAATTTTTTACCTATTTCTCCATAACCAAATATACATGGGGATAAAGTTACTAATAAATCTAAAAAATCTCCTGAATATCCAGCCTCCAATACATACCTTGTATAAGCTAAATTATTAAGTTCTTCTTCAGAAGAAAATAATTTTTCTTCTGAAATTCCCTCACTTAGGCAAGTTTCAATATGTAATTGTATTTCTTTATTTATTAAATTATTTACAGTATCAGCTGCTATGCGCATTTCACTCATAGAGTTAGATTTTACTATTAAAAGAGCCCAAGCACGTGAAAAATTTATTAAGAAAATATAATCTTGAATTAAATAATTTATATATAATGATTTATTTAATGATCCTTTAGACAGTTTTTTAACGAATTTATGATTTGTATAATTTAACCAATAATATCCTGTTTTATCTTTAAGAAGGTTAAATATTTCTCCGTATTTTTTGGTGTTAATCATTTATTTTATCTTTTACTTTTTTTATATAAGATTAAAAATTAATAAGCAATTAACAAAATATTATTTAGGGCAACATTTTATATATGAATAGATTAATTTTATTTCTAACTTTTTTTTATTCGTTTATTATATATTCAGGACCTTTAGATATTGAAGATATAAAAAAGGAATGTTTAAAAAAATTTGAGACAGAAAATTCAGATGAATATACAAAGTGTATAAAAGATGAAGTAAATAAAAATTTACACAATAAGCCTAATAGTGATTAGAAGTTAATTGTGTTGTATAATATAATTATATAAAATATAATTTGTTTTTTTATGTTAAGGAATTATTAAATGAAACATTCGATAGAAGCAAAACTATTATTTATTGTTCCTCAAGCCACAAAACCTTATTTTGAAAGTTCTGCTCTAACAGGAACTGTTCCAAAAGTTCATTTTGAAACTGAGTATAAAAGCGTTCCTATAAATGACATTAGAAATAAACTTTCTAAAGATAAATATGTATTGGATATCAATGGATTTGAATTTTATAATTTTTCATCAAATATGAAAGATTTTTATGATCATGATGAAGTCTTAAGAGTATATGAAAATGAATTAAGAGATTTTTTTATTAATATTTATTCAGCTAAAGAGGTACATGTTTTTGATTATACGAGAAGGTCAGATAATGAAATAGGGGCAAATAATCCTGATGGATTAAGAAAGCCTGCAGATAGAGTTCATTCTGATTATACCGATTTGTCTGGACCTCAAAGAGCAAAAGATGTCTTAGGAGAGAAAAGATATAATGACATTATAAAATCTGGAGGTAGAATTATACAGTTAAATGTATGGAAGCCTATAAATGGTCCTGTAAAGAGATCTCCTATTGCATTCGCGGATGCTGCATCTATTACTAAATCAGACTTGATAGCAACTGATCAGATATTCCCAGACAGAACAGGAGAAATATATCATATAGTTTATTCAGACAAACATAGTTGGTGCTGGGTTTCAGAAATGACTGACGATGAAATTTTGTTGTTAAAAGGTTGGGACAGTTTAGATGATGGAAGAGTAGTGAAGTATACTCCTCATGGTGCATTCGAATTGCCAGGACAATTAAAAACGGATCCTCCTAGAGAAAGTATTGAAGCAAGAATATTTATAGTTCTTTGATAAGTTAATATGATTGAAATAATATTTTCTTATGAATTATAAGAAAAAGATAGCAGTGATTATTCATTAAGGAATAAGGATTAAATATTATGCAAAATAATGAAAAAGTGCAGAAAAGGAGAAGTTTTATTTTTTGTCCTGGAAATAATCCAGATATGATTCCTAAAGCTTTAAATTCTGGTGCAGACATGGTCTGTATAGACTTAGAAGATGCAATTATACCTGAACATAAAGATATATCTAGAAGCAAGACTATAGAAGCTTTTAAAAATATAGAAATTCCTGATGGAATAGAAGCTTTAATAAGAATAAATGATGTTAATAGTGAAGATGGTAAAAAAGATATAGAGGCAATAATGAATTCATCTTCATTTCCTTCAGGTTTAATGTTGCCAAAAATTCAATCTGTGGAAGAAATATTAAATATGGAAAACAATATCTTAGAAAAAAATATAAATATTAATTTACATATAATAATTGAAACTAACAAAGGATTAGATAAATGTTGGGATATTGCTCATTCAAGTAATTTAGTTAAATCTTTATTATTTGGAGGAGTAGATATGAGTGCCGATCTAGGATGTAAAGGGGATTGGTTTTCTTTATTATATGCGAGGTCCAGAGTGGTTCATGCAGCTGCAGGCGCAGGAATAGATTCGATAGATGTACCATTTTTAGATTTAGAAGATACTGAAGGTTTAAAAAAAGAAGCTCAACAGTCTAAAAATCTTGGTTTTTCAGGAAAAGGGTCAATTCATCCCAAGCAAATTTCTATTTTGAATAATATTTTTACACCAAGTGAAAAAGAAATAGATTATGCTAATAAAGTTATTAAGGCTTTTAACGAAGCTAGTGATGGATTGGTTGTAGTAGATGGTAAATTAATAGAAAAGCCTGTATTGAGAACAGCTTTAAAAATTCTTGCAAATAGTTCTGGCTAATTTTCCAATAAGCTTACTAAATTTATAATTTGATAGTCTGCAATTGTAACTACTTTATTTTCTTTATTTATTATATATTTTAAAATAAATTTATTTTTTTAAATTTTTTAAAAATCTTTTAACTCTTTCTTCTACTTCTGGAATGTCATATTGAGTATTAGATTCATATTTTAGACCTTCAACTTGACCTTTATTGCGAGCTACAGAGTATAAATCTTTATAAGCTTTAATTGAGTTAGGACTATTTTTAGTAATATTTTTAGCTATTTCGTATACTTTTTCATGTAATTCATTAAGAGGAAATGAATCTAGTGCAATTCCATATTCTTTTGCTTGAATTCCTGATATTGTTTTCGCTGTAAAAGATAGTTCTTTAGCTCTTGCAATTCCTATATATCTAGGTAGCCTTTGTGTTAGACCCCAAGAAGGTCTGAAACCTAAAACTGCGTGAGTATCTCCTAATTTTGCCTCATTTGCGATATAAATTAAATCTGCAGATAAGGCTAATTCTAAACCTCCTGTATAACAGAAACCATTAATTTTAGAAATTACGGCTTTTGAAGATTCTTCTATTAATTTTATAACTTTATTAGCGTATACATCTAATACTTTTCCAACTCCACCACTTGAAACATCTGTTCCATTTTCTTCAAGTTGTCTCAAATCCACCCCAGCGGAGAATGCCTTACCTTTGCCAGATAATATTATTACACTAATATCTTCATTTTTATTTATCGTGATTAACTGACTTTCCAATTCTTTCAATAGTTCTATTGTTATAGAGTTCATTCTTTCTGGTCGATTAAGAGTAATTTCAGCAATTTTATTATCTATATTAATTATAATATTTTTTGTCATACTTATTTTCCTTTAACTAACTTGTTTTTCATGGCCTTCCCAAAAAGGTTCCCTTAAAGTTGTTTTTAAAATTTTTCCTGCACCAGATAGTGGCATGGGGTTTTCTCTAAAGGATACAGATTTAGGACATTTAAAACCTGCAATAAGTTTTTTACTATGTGCAATTACATCATCTTCTCCAATTTTGCTTTTTGGATCTTTTCTAACTATAGCATGTACCGCTTCTCCCCATTCCTTGTTTGGAATACCGATGACTGCACATTCAACCACTCCGTCTAATTGATATATTGCGTTTTCAACTTCTGCGGAATATATATTTTCTCCTCCTGAGATAATCATATCTTTCACTCTATCTACTATATAAACATATCCGTCTTCATTCATATAACCACCATCACCAGTATGCATCCATCCATTTAGTAATGCTTTGTCGGATAATTCTTTCTGTCTCCAATATCCTAGCATGACATTAGGACCTCTAGCTGCAACTTCTCCAACTTTACCTCGTGGTAGTTCCTGATCATTTTCATCTATAATTTTTACTTCAACTCCAGGTACTGCTAATCCAGTTGATTTAAATAAATATGCTTTTGGCCCTTCAAATACATGACATTCTGGACCAGCGGCGGTAATAAGGGGTGAACATTCTGTCATTCCATATGCGTGTGTAAATTTACAGTTTGGAATTACTTCCATTGCTTTTACAATAACAGATTCTGGCATAGGAGAAGCTCCATAAGTAATTTGACGCAATGAGGATAAATTATAATTTTTTATGTCAGGATGATGAACTAACATGTTAATCATCGTAGGAACCAAGAGAGTATCACTAATCTTATGTTTTTGAATAGATTCTAAGACTCCATCTGGAGTAAAAGAAGGCATAAAATAATGTTGTCCTGCAATATGAGTTATTGCAATAGCTCCAGTTACATCGGCAATATGAAACATGGGAGCCGCATGAATCCATCTTGCATTATTAGGAATATTTAGTGCTGTAATTGTATTGAATGAATTATATACTAAATTTGTATGACTTAACATTACTCCTTTTGATCGGCCTGTCGTTCCGCCTGTATAAAATAAACCTGCTATATCGTCTTTTGATCTTAATGCATCATCAATTGCATCCGCTTCATCTAAAATACGTTCATAATTTTTCATATTGCTAGGGCAGTCAACATCCGACATGTAAATAATTTCTTTTACTGAAGGTATCTTGCCTTCTGATTTAGATTTATTCACGATTTCAGCAAAAGCACTATCTACAAATAATAAAGAGCTTTCACTATCATTAAGCCAAAATTCTATCTCTGGAGCGGCTAATCTTGTATTTATAGGAACAAAAATCCCTCCAGCCCATACAGCAGCATATAAAGCCTCAAAATAACGGTCGCTATTTAGAGATAATATAGCTGATCTATCATTATCTTTGAATCCAAGTTTTTGCATAGCGCCTGCTAGCTTAGATATTCTGATAAGAGATTCTGACCAAGTTCTTGTTCTGTCTTGGTCTTGAGTAGCAAGTTCGTTTCTATTAATTTGTACTGCTCTTTTTAATGCTTGAGTTAAATACAATTTATATGCTCCCTAATTAAAAATGTTTTTTGATAATAGTGAATTATTAAGAAAAATAAATATAAAGTTTATAAAATAATATTTTTTATTTTTAATTCTTTTATTTTGTTAGCAGAATACCCCAATTCTTTTAAAATTTGTACATTGTGTTCTCCTAATTTTGGAGCTTTATTAGCATTTCTTCTAGGCACATTTTTAATGTTTAATGGAGGTGCTACAATTTTTAAGTTTTTAATTTTTTCTCCTTTGATAGGCATAAACATTTTATTTAAATTAGTTTGAGGATCTTTAATTGTCTCTTCTGTGCTCATTATCTTGGTAAAAATTATGCCTGTTTTTACTAATTTTTCTTTAATTTCATTATAAGTAAATTTTTTAAAGGCTTTTTGCAATTCAGCTTTCAACGATTTTCTATTTTTTTGTCTTTTATCTTCCGAATCAAATTTTTTATTGTTTATTAAATATTCAATATTTAATTCTTTTAAGAGAGGGTTCCAATGCTTTTCTTCGTTAGTTATAAGCATAAAGAATATAGATTGATCTTTTAATATATATATGTTTCTTAAAGCACTTAATTTATCCCAATAAAATGTTTTTATTGGTTTGTGACCTGCAAGCATAGCTTGTACAAGCATTGCATTTGACCATATTCCATTAGCATATAATGAAGTTGTTACGGTAGTGCCTTCTCCAGTCTTATCTCTATTCATTAGCGCTAGTAATATAGATGTGAATAATGACATGCCTGTTGGATGATCTCCTCCTCCTGGTATTGGAAATGGCGGGATATTTTTAGGGTTATCTGTTTTTGACCATTCCAAAAGTCCAGATCTTGCATAATATGCAGTAGAATCTAGAGCTGTTCTTTTTGAGTCAGGTCCTACTTCACCATATCCTGTTAAAGAAGCATATATAATTTTTTTATTTAACTCCCTGATTGTTTTTTCATTTAAACCTAATTTTCTTCTAGGCTTTCCAGGCATATTTGTAATAAAGACATCAGCTTCTTTGACTAATTTTTTTAAGATTATTTGACCTTCACTTGTTTTTAAATCAATAGATAGGCTTCTTTTATTTCTGTTTTCTAAGATAAAAGCCCAATCCATATCGCTTTCAGGCCAGACATGACCCCCAATCACAGCTTCTCTGTAAGTATCTCCAGAAGGAGATTCAATTTTAATTACTTCAGCTCCATAATCTGTCATTAATGCGCTAACTAAAGGTGCAGCGATATAACTTGCTGCATCAATAACTTTTATTCCTGCTAGTGGTAAATTTTTCAAATTATTGATTTTCATTCTAATTTATTAATGTAAAATTTTATTTTAATAAAGTATTATATAAATTTAAATATAAAAATTTTATTTTTGGGTATATTTTTATGAAACAAGACATAAATACAGTCTTAAAAAGTTCAGATGACATAATGCGTTTGTTATCTGAGGCAGATATAGCTACATTAACATTAGTCTTATCTCAATTAACAAATAATTTAAAATATCTTGAATTAATTCGTCCATATGTGAAAGGCGCTTTTGACTATGCAGTAAAGGTTCCAGAAGAGATTTCTTTTGAAATAAAAAAAGAATTAATTAATTTTTTAAAAAATGAAATAAATAAAAACAAGATATCATCAAGTATATCTAATATTAAAGATGAAGATATTAAAGAGCTTATGAGCGTTGGAGTAGGTGAGAAAGTTCCTGAAGAATATATTCCTATGATGAAAGAAGAACTTTTAATAGATGGAACTAATGCTAGAGATATTAGTGTAGAAAAAATAAAAAATTATAAAGAAACTGATCATTTTAATGTATTGATTATTGGAGCAGGATTATGTGGTATTTTAGCTGGAATAAAACTTCTACAGGCAAGTATTCCATTTAAAATTATTGAAAAAAATAATTCAATAGGAGGTACTTGGTATGAAAATTCTTATCCAGGGTGTGGTGTGGATACCCCTAATCATGTATATGCATATTCTTTTGAACCTTCTTTTCATTGGGATGAATTTTATTCTAAACGTGATTCAATTTATGAATATTTAAAATCTTGTGTTAAAAAATATAAACTTTCTAAATATATTGAATTAAACACTTCTGTAAAAGAGTCTAGGTTTAATGAAAAAAGAAATATTTGGCAATCATCAGTTATAAAAAATGGAAAAGAATATATTTTAGAATCTTCGATTATAATTAGTGCAGTTGGTCAATTAAACAGACCGTCATTACCAAAAATTAAAGGTATAGAAAGATATAAAAACCCTATTATTCATACGGGTGCTTGGGATCAAGATTATAATTTTAAAGGAAAAAATATATCTTTAATAGGAACTGGGGCAAGTTCTATGCAAGTTGCTCCTGAATTAGCAAAAATAGCAAAAAAACTTACTGTATTTCAGCGTACTCCACATTGGGTAATAGCTAATCCAAATTATCATCGCAAATTATCTGAAGGGAAAAAATGGGTGCTAGAAAATATTCCTTATTATTCTAGATGGTATCGTTTTCAATTGTTTTGGGGTTTTTGTGATGGTATTCATGAATCTTTATG
>TARA_B100000686_G_scaffold93040_1_pt1 | contig 21410 bp, 22 predicted proteins | sample TARA_B100000686 | Tara Oceans TARA_B100000686 (sample SAMEA2622733) | marine metagenome | biome: marine biome (ENVO:00000447); feature: marine epipelagic mixed layer (ENVO:xxxxxxxxx); material: "saline water (ENVO:00002010), including plankton (ENVO:xxxxxxxx)" | depth 150 m | reverse complement strand
AAATGGTGGACTAAACGGCAGAGAAATTGAACTAATAATCAGAGATAGCCGAGCAAAACCCGATGAAGCTGCAAGAGTATGTAGGGACTTTATAAATTCAGATAAAGTAGACGTAATTATTAATGCAGAAGCCTCAGGTGCTTCATTTGCAGTTCAAGAAGTTATTAGAGAAAGTGGGACTTTATGTTTACACTGTGTTTCTGAAACAACTTCATTAACAGCAGATCCAGCCATTAGAACTTGGAACGCTTTTAGATTTTCAAGACAAGGCATCCATGACGCAGTAGGAAGTGCTAAATATGCAGCCAATATAATTAAAGAAAAAGGATTAAAGAAATGGATGTCCGTAAATCCTGATTATGCATATGGAAGAGATAGTGATGATACTTTTTTCTGGGCATTAGAAAAGTTTTCACCAAGTTTTGAAATAATAGGTAAAGGATGGCCAAAAATATTTCAACCTGATTATACTGAAGTAATAACACAAATAGCTAGAGAAAAACCAGATGCAATATACAGTAGTCTCTGGGGTGGAGATTTAGTCTCATTTATAGACCAAGCTTCACTTTACGGTATTTTTGAAAATACTGAGTTTTTTGCTATAAATCTTGCTGATTATACAACTATGAGTGCTATTAAAAATCTTCCTAAAGGATTACATTCTGCAACAAGATATGTTGCTGCTTGGCCAAATACTCAAAGCAACAGAGATTATGATAAATCTTATACAGACCTTTATGGAGATCATCCTACTAATTGGTCTTGGGAAGCTTCAGTGGCAACAGATTACTTAATTAATGCTCTAATAAAAACTGAAGGAACAGACAATAAAAAACTAGCCGAAGCAATGAAAGGACAAACAAGACAATCTTTCATGGGTGTTGGCGAAGGAAATTCTGTTACTATAAGAGATCGTGATCAGACTATCACTGACTATTCAATTGGTTGGGGAACAACAATTCCAAATGATCCTTATATTAAAGATATTCAAGCCGCCGATTGGGATACTATTAAAAATGTAGAAAAAGAATGGTTAACCAATAAAGGCTGGATTTGAAATAACTAACTTTATTACATAAGGTTTTATTATGGAACTAGTTTCATTTCTAGAATGTCTCACATCTGCTTCTTGTTTAATATCTCAAACTGCAGGAGGTTTAAAAATTGGAATGTTATTATTCTTAGTAGCGTCTGGTCTTACTCTAGTTTTTGGAGTACTCGGAGTTATTAATTTTGCCCACGGAGCATTATACATGCTAGGAGCATATTTTTCTTGGCAAGTTATGAATACTACAGGCCATTTTACATTATCTGTACTTCTTGGTGCAATTGGAGTTAGTTTTATAGGTTTGCTATTTGAAAGAGGACTTTTAAACAAAGTCTATAATGCAGAACTTCTTATTCAAATTCTTCTTTGTTATTCTGTAGTATTAATCTTAGATGATTTGGTTATGATAATTTGGGGTGACGAATTTTTATCTAGCATAGGTGTTCCAGAAATTTTTCAAATTCCACCTATATTTATATTAGATGCTATTATTCCACCTTTTCATCTAGCTATAATATCTATCAGTTTATTCTTAGCACTATTACTTTGGTTTCTCATGACCAAAACACGTTTTGGACACTTAGTAAAAGCTGCAGCAGTAAATCCAAGCATGTTAGAAGCTTTAGGAATTAACACCACTATGATAAGGGCATCCGTTTTTGTTCTGGGAAGCTTTCTTGCAGGTTTAGGTGGAGCATTAGCATCAAGTATGGGAAGCATTGTTTCAGGTATGGGAAATTCTATTCTTATTGAATCTTTTATTGTTACAGTTATAGGAGGCATGGGATCAATTGGAGGAGCCTTCTTAGCATCATTAATTATTGGAATGGCAAGATCTTTTGGAGCTGTGGCTATGCCATTATTTACTGATGGACTTATGTTTTTGATAATGGTTTTAGTTTTAATTCTCCGACCTCAAGGTCTAATGGGTGGAAAAAAATGATTACATTTTTTAAAAATGATAATTTTTATAGAGACGCTAGTATCGCTTTTATAACCTGGGTAACTTTAGTTTGTGTTTACTTCTTAATTCCAGATCCAGGCATTCATGACATAATCCAAAAAGTATTTATATTAGGTTTATTTGCTCTCTCCTTAAATATTTTGATTGGGTATCTGGGTCTAATAGCTTTTGGTCATGCTGCATTTTTTGCAGCTGGAGCCTATACTTTAGGCTTATTTCTGCAATCTGATTTAATAATAAATTATAACCTTGGTTCATATTCTATTCCAATTGCTATATTACTATCCATTCTAATATCTGCATTACTAGCAACCATTATTGGGTCAATATGTATTAGATTGAAAGATATATACTTCTCATTTTTAACACTTGCATTCCAAATGTTCATATACAGTATAATTTTAGCTTTAGTAGACATAACTGGAGGAGACCAAGGTCTTATGGGAGGATTTCCCAAACCGCCATTTTTAGGAATAGATTTAGGACAACCTTTTGATTTTTATGCCTTTACTATATTTATTTCTATATTTGTTATTGTAATGTTAAGACAACTTATAGAATCTCCATTCGGTTATGGACTTAGAATGATTAGAGATAATACAGAAAGACCTGCTGCTCTAGGATTTAATAACCAAAGCCATAAATTTATAGCCTTTATTATTGCTGGTGCTATAGCGGGTTTAGCAGGCTCTCTTCAAGCCCTATTAGATGTAGGAGCATACCCAGAATGGGCTTTCTGGGCAAAATCTGCTGAACCATTATTTATGATACTACTTGGAGGAATGAATACATTTTTGGGACCTTTAGTTGGCGCTTTAATATTTGAAATTCTAAATGACTTTGTAACTGCCAACACACGATATTATGGATTAGTATTAGGGTTAGTAATTTTAATTTTTGTATTAGGATTCAAACGCGGTTTATTAGACTGGTTAATAATGAAAATTGAAAGAAAGTAAAAATATAAATGCTTAAATTAAAAAAATTATCAAAAAGTTTTGGAGGCGTTCTCGCTACTGATAATGTTTCTTTAGAATTAAAAAAACAAACTATTAATGCTGTTATAGGCCCTAACGGTGCAGGAAAAACTACATTATTTAACTTAATTACAGGAAAGTTGAAATCTGATTCGGGCGCAATATACCTAAATAATAATAATATAACAAATTTAAGTGAACCTGAAATTACTCACTTAGGAATAGCAAGAGCTTTTCAAATTACAAATATTTTCCCTAGTCTTACAGTATATGAATCAATTAAATTAGCACTTTTATCAAAAAGAAATAGTTTAAATAATATGTGGACAAGGTTTAAAGATCACCAAATAAATAACAGTGCAAACGAAATAATAGAATTAACAGGAATGGTTAAATCAAAAAATATTATTAGCTCTGAATTAAGTCATGGAGATCAAAAATTATTAGATATAGCTTTAGCTCTTTCTCTTAGTCCTGAAATACTGCTACTAGATGAACCAACTGCGGGAATGGGGCCAGAAGAAAGATGGCAAATGATTGATAGAATAAAAGATCTTTGGAAAAAAACTAGAATGACAATCTTATTTATAGAACATGATATGGATATAGTTTTTAAAATTGCTCAAAAAATTTATGTTTTACAGCAAGGAGCAATTCTAGCTGAAGGAAATCCTCAAAAAATAAAAAACGATAAAAACGTTATTAAAGCATATCTAGGAGGAGGTAAAAAATAATGCCATTATTAGAAGTAAAAAATTTGAATGCTTTTTATGGTAATAGCCAAGTACTATTTAACCTTAGTCTTAATATTTCAAAAAATAAAATAATAGCTTTACTTGGTAGAAATGGTGCTGGCAAAAGCTCTACATTTAAAGCAATAACAGGTATTATTAAAGTAAAATCGGGATCCATAAAATTAGAAGGTAAAGAATTAGTAGGAAATTCTATTAATTCTAGAGCTAAAGTAGGAATAGGCTATGTTCCAGAAGACAGACAAGTCTTTCCAGAGCACTCAGTGGAAGAAAACATTAATTTAGGAAGAAAAAATAATCTTCAAAATATCAATAATTGGCAATTAGAAAAAATATGGGACACATTCCCTTTATTAAAAAATCTTAGGAAAAGATTAGCTGGTCAATTATCTGGAGGTGAACAACAAATGCTATCCATAGCAAGAACTCTAGCTGGAAACCCTGAAGTACTTTTATTAGACGAACCTTCAGAAGGGCTAGCTCCAATAATCGTAGAAGAAATCGAAAAGCTATTAGAAAAACTTAAAAAATTTGGTGTAACAATTTTAATAGCTGAACAAAATATGAATTTTTGTATGAAAGTAGCTAAAGAAGCAATTATAATAGATAAAGGACAATCCGTTTGGGAGGGCTCAATTAAAGATTTGAATAAAGATAAAAAAACTAGAGACAAATACTTAGCAATTTAACGTGACAAAGTCTTCATAGCTTCTTCAATGCCAGAAAGATTCATTTCAAACATTTTTTCCTCAAAAATTTCTCTAATCATTTTATTTGATGCTGATGAATTCCAAATATTCTTGCTTTCAGGATTTAACCATGCCACAGAATCAAAATGTGAAATCAATCTCTCAAGCCAAATAGAGCCAGATTCTTCATTCCAATGTTCAATTGAACCACCTGGATAAGCAATTTCATATGGACTCATTGAGGCATCTCCTACAAACAACACCCTATAGTCACTGCCATATTTTCTTAAAATATCCCATGTAAGAATTATATCTTCGGAGGATCTGGGATTATTATTCCAAACAGTCTCATATAAACAATTATGAAAATAAAAATGCTCTAAATCCTTAAATTCAGTTCTTACTGCTGAAAATAATTCTTCACAAGCTTCTACATATGGATCCATAGATCCTCCTACATCCAAAAATAACAATAACTTAATTCTATTTTTTCGTTCAGGGCGCATTTTTACATCTAAGTAACCACCATTATTAGCTGTCGCATTAACAGTATTATTTAAATCAAATTCATCAGGGGTTCCAGTTCTAGCAAAATGTCTTAACCTTCTAACAGCCACCCTAATATCTCTTATACCTAAAGTTTTTTTATCATCAAAATTAGACCACAATCTTTTTTCCCAAATTTTTACTGCTCTTCCTTGCCTGTTTCCTTCATTACCTATTCTAATTCCTTCAGGATTATAGCCTCCTGAGCCAAATGGTGAAGTTCCTCCTGTTCCTATCCACTTATTTCCTCCTTGATGTCTTTTCTTCTGTTCTTGTAGTCTTTCTTTTAAAGTCTCTAATAATTTATCCCAACCCCCTAAAGACTCAATTTTCCTTTTATCTTCTTCAGTTAATTGTTTCTGTAAAGCATCTTTTATCCAATCTTCGGGAATAGATTTCAAAATCTCTTCTCCAACCTCTAAAGCACCTTCAAAAAATTTAGAAAAAGTCTTATCAAACTTATCAAAATATCTTTCATCTTTTACAAGAGATGCTTTAGCAAAATGATAAAATGAATCAGTATCTAAATTTGTCACGCCGGCATCTAAACCAGCTATGAAATCCAAATACTCCTTAATAGATACAGGAATACCTGATTTTTTTAGTTGATGTAAAAACGCTACAAACAAAAAATTAACCCGTAATAAATTTATTCATTAGGACGCTTAACCCTTTTTTCACAATCGTCAGAAAACTCCCAATACTCTATATCTGCTTGACAAACACCTGCTTCTCCTCTGACCCTAAAACAAGCATAATTGACCAAGCTAGCACTTGTAATTTTTTCATCAAATGAACACTTATCTTTCACATCAATATTCTGTATTAATGCTTCAGTTTCATTAGTTTTTATACATCTACCTCTTCTCGGATCAACCCAGTGCATTGAATGACCTACAATAAACGCGACTGGATCTTTTCCTATATTTGTCAAACATACTTCTTTAGAACTGGCTACAGATATTAAGTTCCAAACTACAAAAAACAACAATAATAATTTTAATTTAGTAAAATACATTTTTTAATAACCTTTCTAATACTTTAATTATTTTCTCGTCTAGCCATAAAAGCTAAACGTTCAAACATGTGAACATCTGCTTCATTTTTAAGTAATGCACCATATAATGGAGGCAAAGCATTCTTTGCATTATTATCTCGAAGAAGCTCTGGAGAAATATCTTCTGCTAATAAAAGTTTAATCCAATCCAATAATTCAGAAGTAGAAGGCTTCTTTTTTATTCCAGGTACATCACGCAATTCAAAAAAAGATTTTAGTGCCGTATTAATCAAATTTTTTTTTATTTTAGGAAAATGTACCTCAATAATAGATTTCATAGTTTCTTCATCAGGAAAACGAATATAATGAAAAAAACATCTTCTTAAAAAAGCATCTGGTAAATCCTTTTCATTATTTGAAGTAATAATTACAATTGGCCTTTCTTTAGCCACAATATTTTGTTTAGTCTCATAAACATAAAATTCCATTTTATCCAATTCTAATAATAAATCATTAGGAAATTCTATATCTGCTTTATCTACTTCATCAATTAGTAATACTGGTCTTTCCTTAGAAACAAAAGAATCCCATAAAACCCCTTTTTTAATATAATTATTAATGTCTTCAACACGTGCATCGCCTAATTGAGAATCTCTTAATCTCGAAACAGCATCATATTCGTATAAACCTTGTTGTGCTTTAGTAGTAGATTTAATATGCCATCTAATTAAAGATTTATTTAAAGATTCAGCAACTTGCTCCGCTAGCATTGTCTTACCTGTACCAGGTTCACCTTTAATTAAAAGCGGTCTTTCTAAAGTTATTGCTGCATTTACCGCAAGAGACAATTCATTAGTAGAAACATAATTTTTTGTTCCAGAAAAAAAATTTTTCAAAATAACTCCTAACTTATAATCCTTATTAATAAAACATTCATTTATATTAAAATGAATAAAATTAATATGGTTGTAAAGTCAAGTGCTATTATAAAAGATTACATTTGAGACTGTAGCCAGTTTTCCTTTCCAACTTTATTGACTAATTCTAACTGTGTTTCTAACCAATCATAATGTTCTTCTTCTGAATCTAATATTTTTCTAAAAATATCTCTACTTATAAAATCTGATACCTTTTCACAGTGTTCGATAGCTTTTTTCAAATCAGGAATTGCCTTGGTTTCAATTTGCAAATCACATTTTAGGCATTCAACTGGTTCTTCACCTATCATCACTTTATGCATATCCTGAACGTTAGGAATTCCCTCTAAAAAGAGAATGCGTTCAATAATAACATCAGCATGTTTCATCTCATCTATAGATTCTTCATATTCTTTAGAGCCTAATTTTTTATATCCCCAATCTTTAAACATTCTGGAATGTAAAAAGTATTGGTTAATAGCAGTTAACTCATTAGTTAAAACTGTATTAAAATATTTTATAACTTCTTTATCGCCTTTCATAAATACCTCCATTAATATAATTAATTAACATATATATATGATAAAAAAAACACTAATATCAAGAAAAATTCTTTAAAAACAAGAGGTTGATAAGCATTCTCATTCTCAATTTAAAAAATGAAAATGTAAAAATTTAGTTAATATAAAAAAATAATATCTAAATAATAAAAAAAAATTTAAGCTGACAAAGGAGATGACTCTTTATTTTTAATCTCATTAGAGTTTAATTTATCAATATCTGCATTTTCGTTTAAAACACTTTCAATAGTCTCTAAACATTTACCACACTGCATTTTACACCCAAGTTTTTTATATACCTGAACTGATTTAGAAACACCTTTAATTTTAAGCTTTCTTACATCCCCACATGTAAATGCGTTGCAAATACAAACATACATTTATACCTCTCCTTAAAATAAATTAGATTACAAATGATAATGAATGTCAATCGCAATATAAAAAATATTTAAAAAATATTAAAAAAAAAAAAAAAAAATATGTTATATTTCGACTTTAGTAGTATCAATATTTTATTAAGAGTGAAAATATGACAAAAAGATTAACTGTAAGAGATATAAGAAAACTTAAATTAAGTGACAATAATCAAAAACCTATTGTTTCTCTTGTATGCTATACATCCCAAATGGCACGACTAATTAATGATTATGTGGATATTATACTAGTTGGAGATAGCGTAGGAATGACAATATATGGATTTCCTAATACTTTATCTGTAACCCTAGAGATGATGTTGAACCATGGAGCAGCAGTAGTTAGATCAACTAATGTACCACATATTGTAGTAGACCTCCCTTTTGGAAGTTATGAAGAATCTCCACAGGCTGCATTTAAATCTGCAAGTAAAATTATGAGAGAAACTGGAGCACAATCTGTAAAACTTGAAGGAGGAGAAGAATTTTCTGAGACTATTTATTTTTTAACACAAAGGGGCATACCAGTAATGGGACACATTGGTCTAATGCCTCAAAGAATACAAACACTTGGAGGATTTTTTACACAAGGAAAGTCAGATCAACAATCAGAAAAATTAATTTCTGATGCTAAATCTATTACTGAAGCAGGAGCTTTTTCAATGGTTATAGAAGCTATCCCTGAAGATTTAGGAGAAAAAATTACCAATTTAGTTTCTATTCCTACAATAGGTATAGGAGCAGGAAGAAGGTGTGATGGTCAAATCCTAGTAGCTCATGATATTTTAAACTTATATGGTGATTTTACTCCAAAATTTGTAAAAAAATATGGTGAAACAAATAAAAGTATTACACAAGCGGTAAAAAATTATAGTGACGATGTAAAAAATAAAAATTTTCCAACTAAAGACAATATTTTTACTAGTAACAAATGATAAAATAAGAGAATGTCTTTATTTGATTTAACACTTCTATTTACTACTCCATATAATGAAAAAGAAATAGATGTTTTAATAAATAAAACAGATAATTTAAAGAATCATAATAAATATCCCCCGTATAATATAAAAATTAAAAATGAAAATATTTACATCTTAGAAATAGCAGTTGCCGGTTTTATTGAAGAAGAACTATCAATTTCACTTGAAGATAATTACCTAATTATAAAATCATTTAAAATATCAAAAAATAATAAATATTATTTACATAAAGGTATAGCCACTCGTAATTTTGAAAAAACTTTTAAATTAGCTAAAAATGTAGAAGTCAATAAATGTTACTTGAATAAAGGTCTATTAATTATTTCTCTTAATATAATTGAACAAAATAAAATTAAACCTAAAGAAATTAAAATAGAAAAATACTAATTTTATTTTGTTACTTCATTTTTAATAATTTTTTTAACGCATTTTCAACCATGCCCACTGTAAGAGAATCCATCAAAGAACCGGAAGTTCTATGATCAAAAGATGGAGAACTCATCAATTCAGATGCGGTTTCTGGAGTCCTAACAATTAAACTATTTATACCTGAAGGAGAATAAAGTTTATCATCAGTAGGACCAAATAATCCTAAGGTGGGTATGCCCGTCGCCGCTGATAAATGCATTAAGCCAGAATCATTCCCCACAAAAACTTTTGAAATTTTAAACATAGCTGCAGTTGGCATTATTGGTTTTCCAATCAAATTTATAATATCTATATCACCAATTAAGTTTATTAAATCTTTTCCTATTTTTTCTTCTCCGGGGCCACCAACTAATATAATAGTTCCGCCTATAAATGAATCGTAAAGCATAATCTTTTGTATTAATTCTGCAAATTTATTTATATTCCACATTTTTGCAACCCAGTTAGCAGTTGGGCCGATAGCTATAAATGGTCCTTTTTTATTAGAAACATAAGATTGAGCTTCTAAATCATCTTCTGAACTTATCCAAACTTTTGGCATAGGTTTATTATGTGTAGGATTAATTTTAGAAAGTCGATCTATTCTATGTAATACTTTAGCATCTCTTGTTGGTAATACTATTCTTTTTTTTGCTGATATAAACCATATCACAGGAGTATTCCTTAAATCACATACTATATCCCATTTTATTTTTTTTATTTCTTTCCAAACATCGTACCAGTGCATACTATATTTTTTTTTATTTAATTTAATTACTTTATCTACATATGGACAAGATCTAAATATTGAATGAGCCACATTTCCACAAACTACTGTAGCATCAGCTTTATAAAAAAAACATAGACTTTCTAAAAGTCCTGTTGACATAACTGAATCTCCTAAACGAGTATTTCCAATAAACAATAATTTTTTTTTCATTTCAAATTACCTAATTTAAAAACCTTAATAAATTTTTCTGCAATATTATTCCATTTACTATCCACATGCATTTCTTTAGCTTTATTAGAAATTCTTTTAAAATATGATAAATCACTAAGTAACCTAATAGTATATTCAGAAAAAGTATTGTCATCTTGTGCTACAAATCCCGTTTTTCCATTATATATTTTTTCAGGAGCTGCTCCAAGTGGTCTTACAACAGCAGGTATACCCATAACTTGAGACTCTTGTAAAGTTAACGCTGATGACTCAAATTGATGAGATGGATACAAATGAACTCTCATATCTTTAATATGTTTAATAAACTCAGCATCAACTTCAGGTTTTTTTACATGAATATTATAATTAGTATTTATTTTTAGTTTATCTAATATTGACAAATACCTATCTGCAACATCTTTTCCATGCATACCATTATACATAGTAATAGAAAAAATATGCAATTCAGCCCATGGTAATTTAGTATGAATATGGTTTATCCATAAATTTATCAACCAATCTAAACCCATTAATGGATTTGTAGTTACAAATGCCTTTGGAGTAACCGAAGAAGTTAGTTCTTCTAATTCAAAATATTTTTCATAAACACCCAAAGAAATCATTTTTGCATCTAAAGATTTTAAACCATCTGGAATGCTATTTATGTGACTTTCGCCTTGATATATAATAGTAGGATTATGCCTCATTGTAGATTTAAAGTTATCTGGTTTAGCAAGTTGTAAACCTGATTTTATTAACCACAATACTTTTTTATTATTAAAATCACATAAATCGAATAATTTTGGATCATTTAAAGAGATCCATATATCTGAATGATTAGCATTCATAGTATTTAAAGGATTCCAACTTACTTTATTTACCACTCTACTTTTTTTACAATTATTGAAAATCCTGACCACATGTCCTATACTAGATAAGGTCTCGGCTAATAAGATAAGTGACTTTTCTGAAGCACCGAGAGGTCGCTTATTAAGAGTTGAGCCATCATATGTTTGACCATTATCTAGAAACGTTATTAACATGATAAGGGTTTACGAATGTAAATTGATGAATGCAAGCATTATTAAAAATAAATTATTATGAATAAGATAAAAACAAAAATATTATATAAAACAAAGTTAGATGACAGAACTATTATTCTTGTTGAAGGCATAGATTCTATAAACTTTTTACAAAATTTAATAAGTAATAATGTTGAATCTATCTCAAAAAATAATTCTATATATTCTACTTTGCTCAACCCTCAAGGCAAATTTCTATTTGATTTTATAATGTTCACAAAAGACAACAATAAAAAATTATATTTAGATTGTGATAGATCTAGATCAGAGGAACTTATTAAACAATTAAATTTTTACAAAATGAGAAAAAATTTAAGCCTTTCCATAATAGAAAATATCGAAATAATATATTTATATGGTGAATACGATGCTTTGCTATCAAAATTAAAATTAAAAAATAAAGAAGGTTATACGTCCATCATTAATAATATAATTTTTATTGTGGACCCAAGAAATAAGAAATTAGGAATAAGACTATACAATTTTAAAAATAACTTACCTAATGATATATATGCAATTCAAACAAAACCAATTCAAGAATATGAAAAACTTAGGATAAATCTTACCATTCCTAGTGGAATAAAAGATTTAGAGATAGGAAAAAGTTTCCTACTTGAAAACAATTTTGAATCCTTAAATGCTATAGACTTTAATAAAGGATGTTATATAGGACAAGAAAATACTGCTAGACAAAAGTACAGAGCTACATCAAAAAGAATGTTGTCTAAAATCCAAATCACAGGAAAAAAATTACACATCGGAGAAAAAATAATTTTAAATAATAGACAAGTTGGTCTCATTAAATCATCTATTGGAAGTCTAGGTCTGGCATCAATAAGAAAAGAAGTATATGAAGAATACAAATTAAAAAATATGGAAATTAATGTTCTAAAAAGTAAAATTAAATTTATAAATTAATATTACCCATTTCTAATTTTTGATTGAGCAGCAGACAATCTAGCTATAGGAACTCTAAAAGGAGAACATGATACATAATTTAAACCAGTTTTATGGAAAAAATCTATTGACTTAGGGTCTCCTCCGTGCTCCCCACAAATTCCTAATTTAATGTTTTTATTTTTATTTCTTCCTAATTCAGAGGCAATCGAAACCAATTTACCTACCCCATTTATATCAATAGAAATAAAAGGATCAAATTCAATTAAATTTTGATCAATATAATCTGGAAGAAATTTCCCACTATCATCTCTACTAATACCAAGTGCAGTTTGAGTCAAATCATTTGTTCCAAAACTAAAGAAATCAGCATATTTAGAAATTTCATCTGCATTTAACGCTGCTCTTGGTAACTCGACCATAGTCCCAACAAGATATTCAATTTTTTCTTCCGTTTCTTTTTCTACTAGTTTAGCCACATTATCAATTCTGTTTTTTATAAATATTAATTCAGTTTCACTAATAATTAATGGAACCATAATTTCTGGAACAATTTTTATTTTTAACTTTTTTGTAACATCTATTGCCGATTCAAAAATTGATCTAGCCTGCATTTCATATATTTCTGGAAAAGTAATCCCTAGCCTACAACCCCTATGACCAAGCATGGGATTCTGTTCTTCCAATTGCAAAACACGAGAACGAATTGTAGATGCATCTTGATTAAGATTCTTAGAAAGCTCTTCTATCTCATCTTCTTCTTTGGGTAAAAATTCATGCAAAGGTGGATCTAATAATCTAATAGTTACAGGAAGCTCTTTCATTAAATTAAAAATTTCTGTAAAATCTTTTTTTTGCATAGGAGCAATTTTTTGCAAAGCACTTCTTCTATCATCTGCATTATCAGAGAAGATCATCTCTCTAACTGCTAAAATTCTATCACTATCAAAAAACATATGTTCAGTCCTACATAACCCTATTCCTTCTGCACCAAATTCTAGTGCTACTTTGACATCTTTTGGAGTTTCAGCATTAGTTCTAACTTTTAAACTTCTCACTTCATCAGCCCATTGCATTAATTCAGTAAACTCTTTTGATAACTTAGGCATAATTGTTGAAACCTCACCTAATATAACTTCACCAGAACTTCCATCTATTGTTATTATATCACCTTCTTTTACCGATATATCATTAGACTTAAATTCATTATGATCACTATCTATTATAATATCTCCTGCTCCTACTACACATGCCCTTCCCATTCCTCTCGCCACGACAGCCGCATGACTAGTCATTCCTCCTCTACTCGTTAATATTCCTTTGGCGGCATACATACCGTGAATATCTTCAGGGCTAGTTTCCATTCTAACCAAAATTACAGATTCTCCATTATTTGCTAAATCTTCTGCCTTATTAGAGTTAAAAACTACTTTACCAGAAGCTGCGCCAGGAGAAGCTGGTAAACCTTTAATTATAATTTTCTTTTCAGCATCTGGATCTAATGTTGGATGCAACAATTGATCCAGCCCTAATGGTTCAATTCTAATAATTGCATCATCTTTAGAAATTAGTTTTTCATTATACATGTCAACCGCTATCTTAACTGCTGCCGCAGAAGTCCTTTTACCGGATCTAGTTTGAAGTATCCATAACTTATTTTTTTGAACAGTAAATTCAATATCTTGCATATCTTTATAATGTTTTTCTAATTTTTCAAAAATATTAGTAAGTTCACTATATACTTCTGGAATAGATTCCTCCATAGATAATGCATCAGCATTTTGATCTTTTCTACCCTTAATAGTTAAATTCTGAGGTGTTCTTATACCTGCTACAACATCCTCACCTTGCGCATTTATTAAATACTCACCATAATAATTATTATCACCACTGGAAGGATTACGCGTAAATGCTACCCCAGTACAACAATCATTTCCCATATTTCCAAACACCATAGACTGAATATTAACTGCAGTACCCCAAGATTCTGGAATATAATTTAATTTTCTATAGGTTATTGCCCTTTGATTCATCCATGAGCTGAATACTGCACTAACAGCACCCCACAATTGTTTTATAGGGTCTTGTGGAAAATCATTGCCCGTTCTTTTTTTAACCAATTTTTTATATAAAATTATTATATTTTCCCAAATTTCTGATGAAACTTCAGTATCAAGAACAATATTATTAATTCTTTTTTCTTCTTCTATTATTTCTTCAAATTCTATTGAATCTATCCCTAAAACAACATCGCCATACATTTGAATAAATCTTCTATAACTATCATATGCAAATCTACTATCTCCACTTTCCTTACTTAATCCTTTTACTGTCTCATCGTTTAAACCTAAATTTAAAACTGTATCCATCATTCCTGGCATAGATGCTCTTGCACCAGATCTAACTGACAACAATAAAGGGTAATCTTTCCCCCCAAAATTCATTTTTGTAATATTTTCAATATCCCTAACTGCATCTAATACTTTTTGATTTAATTCTGAAGGATAATTTTCATTATTATCATAATAATAATTACAAACATCTGTAGTAATGGTGAATCCAGGAGGGACTGGAATGCCTATATTACTCATTTCAGCCAAATTAGCCCCTTTACCTCCTAATAATTCTTTCTGCTTTGCGTTTCCTTGAGCTTTACCAGCTCCAAAAGTATATACCCATTTATTCATTAAGATTCACCTTTATAAATAAAAAATAATAAATAACTATTTAACTTCGTTTTCTATTTCAATCAATGAAAAATCAGCAAAATCTATAAACGTTTTTCTAATTAAAGACAATATATTCAATCTATTGATTCTTATTTTATTATCCTCTACATTAACTTTTACATTAACAAAAAATTTTTCTAATTTATTTTCTATTTTTAAAAAAGTTACCATTGCCTTCTCGTATTTTTCAGCTTTTAAAAGTAAAACTGTTTTACTATTAATCTCTATGTAATAATTATATAATTCTTTTTCTTCTTTTGTTTTTAAATAACTTCTATTTATTTTGCCTTCAAAAACACATTTTCCTTTTTTTTCCTCTATTGATAATATACGCCTTACACGTTTCAAGCTATGAATAAAAACCTTTCCATGCTTAGTTTTCATAAAATTATGTAATGCATAAATTCTTTGAGTAATATCATAAATATCGTCATTCTTGCTTACATTACATACAGATAAAATACATGATTGTGATATTCCTAATTCTCTAATATAGACTTTCAATCTTTCAATCAAAAAATTCAAAGAAATATTTGTAGTTTGTAATTCATCATTAACCAATTTAGCATTCTGTTTTAAATATGTACTATAAGACCTAATAAAAACATCTCTCAAAGACACTCTAATTCTGTTTTCTAAAACCAATCTAATTATACCTAATACACTCCTTCTAATCCCAAAAGGATCTTTAGACCCACTAGGTTTTAAATCAATTGCCATAAAACCAATTAAACTGTCTATTTTATCAACAAAAGATAATAAAGCTGACTCAGGAGTTAATGGACATTTATCATTTGGGCCTAATGGAGAATAATGCTCTTTTATTGCTCTACTTATTTTTTTATTTAAGCCTTCAATTTCAGCATATTTTCCACCCATAACACCTTGTAGATCAGGCATTTCATATACTACTTCACTACACAAATCTGCCTTTGAAAAATTTGCCGAAATAATACCAATTTTTTTATCTGCTCTAAAAGGTTTCGCATAAATACCTGTCAAATATTTCATTCTTTCTACTTTTGCATCCATTGAACCAAGCAAACGATGAAAAATAATATTCTTCAAATCTTTTGAAAAAAAACTTAAACCCTTTTTTATATCATTTGTATAAAAAAATCTTGCATCTGCAAGTCGAGCTTTTAAAACTTTTGAGTTTCCTAAAATAATTTGTTTCCCATGTATAGGAACATTGGAAACACCAATAAATTTATTAGTGATTTTTTTATTTTTTGTCACTAAAGGAAAATATTTCTGATGCTTCATCATAGTCAACTTGAGAATTTCTTCTGGAAGAGATAAATAATCTTTATCAAATTCTGATATAAACAAATATGGGTACTCTACTAAATTAGCAACTTCTTCTATTAGATTTTCTGAAGGTTGAAAAATTAAATTATTTCTACCAGCTAATTTTTCACCTTCTAATTTTATAAGTTCTATCCTTTTATTTGCATCAACTATAACATGAGCTTTGCGTAACATAGATAAATATAAATCAGACTTTTTTACTATAATTTTTTTTGGTGAAATAAATCTATGACCATAGGTAAAATTTCCACTTTTTATATTATCGATTGAAAAAATAATTGATTTTTTATCATATATACACAAAATAGAATGCAAAGGCCTTATCCATCTAAATACTCCTCTACCCCATCTCATAGATTTATTCCAAGAAAAATTATTCAAAATTTTCTTTAAAGCTTCTTCAATAATTTTAATACTACTTTCACCTTTTTTAATATATCTATAAAAATAAAAATCTCCTTTAGAGGTTTTTTTAATAATCAATTGCGATATTTTGACTCCCATGCTTTTAGCAAAACCAACTACTGCTTTTTTATGAGAATCTTTACGAGGGCCTCTCCTCTCTATTTCGATATTAATTGCTGCTGAATTGACATTTTTTACACTTAATACAATCCTCATAGGACTCCAAAAAATTTCAGACCTTCCATATTTCACACCTTTTTCTTTCAAAATAGATAATAATGAAAACTCTAAATTTTTTGCACCAATTTCTTGAAGTCCTGCAGGTATCTCTTCACTAAACAATTCTATCAATAAATTGCCCATACTATTCACCTAAATTCTTGGTATATAAATCAGCACATAATTTAACCATTGCTCTAACTCTAGCAATATATTCTGCTCTCTCATTAACTCCAATTACTCCACTAGCGTCAATCAAGTTAAAAATGTGACTTGCCTTAATACAATGTTCATAAGCAGGCAAAACTAAATTTTCTTTAATTAACTTAAAATTAATTTTTTCTAGTTCAGAAAAATTTTTAATTAAAATATCAGGATCAGATTTTTCAAAATTAAATTTAGATTGTTCAATTTCATTTTGCAGAAAAACATCTCCATATTTTACCCCTTTATTATTCCAACATATATCATATACATTATCAATTTCTTGAATATACATTGCTATTCTTTCCAAACCATAAGTTAATTCTCCCGTAATAGGGTTACAATCTATGCCTCCAACTTGTTGAAAATAAGTAAATTGAGAAATTTCCATTCCATTACACCAAACTTCCCAACCAAGTCCCCATGCGCCTAGAGTTGGACTTTCCCAATCATCTTCAACAAATCTAATATCATTTTTTATAGAATCTATACCTAACACCTCTAAACTATCTAAATATAATTTTTGTATATTCTTTGGAGACGGTTTTAAGACTGTTTGAAATTGATAATAATGTTGTAATCTATTAGGATTATCCCCGTAACGACCATCTGTTGGTCTTCTACAAGGTTGAACGTATGCAGCCTTCCAAGGTTTTTTACCTAATGCTCTTAATACTGTAGCCGGATGAAAAGTTCCTGCACCCACCTCCATATCTAGCGGCTGTAATATTACACATCCATTATTAGCCCAGTAATTTTGTAATTTAAAAATAATTGATTGAAATGAATTTTCTTTATCTTTCATCTAAATATAACCAACTCACTTTGACGAACCACATTCTGTACAAGTTGATCCAGACATAAAATAGTTTCCGCACTTTGAGCATTTTTCTAAATCTTGAACATCTTCTTTCGTATATTTTCTAGAAGACTCTTTTTCTTCCTCTTTTTCTATTTTACTAGAAGACCTTCTCTCCAACATTTTAAAACCATACCAAATCAAAAAAATTATGAATATTAATAATAATATCTTCGGCACACTGAATCCTAACATTTAATCTCCTATTTAATGAAATCTATAATTAAAGACCAAATTTTGCAAATGCAATTCTTTCTTCAATATAATCAATTACCTTATAATAATGACCAGAAGATAGACCCAGTCTTTGTCCCAATTTTTTTCTACCCGTAATTTCTTTAAATAAAACTTTATCGTCAAACCTTTCTCTCATAACTTGTTTTAATTCTCCGATTGAATCAGCAAGACCTATTTCGCAAGCTTTTATTCCAGAAAATATTTTTGCTTCAAACACACCTTCATCTTCAATAATTTTTTTGTCTAATTTCTTTCCTCTTCTTAAAGATACCCAATCTTTAAATTGTTGATGTATTTCCTCTTGTAAATCAGTAATCAATTTTACATCTTCTGGATTTTGCGGTTGAAATGGATCTAACATTCCTTTATTTTCTCCCTTAGAAAAAACCCTTCTTTCAATTCCAATCTTTTTTATAACTTCCACAAATCCAAATCCAGCTGAAATAACACCTATGGAACCTAGAATAGATGCAGGCATAACAAATATTTCATCTGCAGCACAAGCAAGCCAATATCCTCCCGATGCAGCAACGTCTTCAACAAAAGCAAAAACCGGAATATTATTTTTCTTAGATAATTCTAATATTCTATCAGAGATTAATGCTGATTGAACAGGGGACCCCCCTGGAGAATTGATAACTATAGCAACACCTGAAACCTTTTTTCCAGTAAATGCTCTTTCAATCTGCTTCTCCAAGCTTTCTAATGACAAATGACTAGAACCTGGAATACGTGAACCGCTAGAAATTACTCCTGACATTCTTACAATATTTATAACAGGCAACTTCTTATTAAAAAACTTTAAAATAAATTTCATCAAAACTATCCTCTACATTTAATATTAATCAATATCTATATAACTTTTATTATTTAATATTTTTTTACAAGCTTCAGTATAAGTTCCATCATTATTATGTAATACTAGCCCTGACATCAACTGTACACCAGATTTAGAATTTTTTCTTGCTTGAATTATTGTCAACTTAGATACTTTTCCAGTCTTTGGCCATAATGGAAATATTCTAATATCTCCCCATTTATTACTTAAACATTCCAGAGCAATATTTAGAAATTCAGACCTGAATATAAAATTGATATGCCCCTTAGGTTTAAGTTTACTATATGCTGAATTAAACCAGCTAAATATATTTTTTTCGTATTTAGCCTGTGACTTGTATTTATCAATTGAAGAAACAACCTTATTTTGATAAAAATATGGAGGATTCATCACTACTCTATCAAATGAATTATTTAATTCTGGTAAAAATTTACCTTTTTTTATATCAGTACAAAAAAACTTAATATTTAGTCCTTCTAAATTATTTAATATAACATTTTCCTTAGAAATTTTTATTAACTCTCTATTTTTATCTACTCCTAAAATTCTAGATTTTGGAAATCTTTTTGCCAAAGAAAGCATTATAACCCCTACACCAGAACCCAAATCTAAACAATTTTTATAATTATTAACTGATGAAGATAATAATATTGAGTCTATACCAATTCTGAACCCTTTTTTGGGTTGATATAAAGTTATATTTCCATTTAAAATTTTATTTTTAGTAACATCTATCATATATTTATCCTGAACAGCCTAATTTAAAATAAATCTAAAAAAGACAAATAAATAAAAATTATATAAATTACATTAAAAAAAAATATATTTAAATAATAATTATAGAATAATAACTTATTGGAAACTAATTGCTAAAAACTTTTAATAAAACTGAATATGATATTAATGATATTAATAATTTAATTAATAAAGAGCTAGTCGCAGTAAATAATTTAATTGAATATAGTATAGGAGTTGATGTTCCTATTATTGATGATTTATCTAACCATATTTTATCAGCTGGCGGTAAAAAAATAAGACCACTTATTACCTTGCTTACTTGTAAGTTGTGTAACTATCAAGGGAAAAACCATATTGCCCTTTCTGCTTGTGTTGAATTAATTCATACTGCTACATTATTACATGATGATGTTATAGATGAAAGCAAACTAAGAAGAGGCATCCCAACAGCCAATAATATTTTTGGAAATAAATGTAGTATTTTAGTAGGAGATTTTTTATTTTCGAGATCTTTTGAATTAATGGTAAAACATGGTTCAAAATCAATTTTAAAAATTTTATCTAAAACATCTTCAATAATTGCAGAAGGTGAAGTAATGCAGTTAGCTACTATAAAAGACTGTTCTACTAATGACAAAACTTACATGAAAATTATTAAAGCAAAAACAGCTAGCTTGTTTTCAGCCGCATCTGAAATTAGCGCACTATTGGCTAGAAAAAATAACAAAATTCAAAATGCTTTGAAAAATTATGGAGAAAACTTAGGAATAGCATTCCAGTTAGTTGATGATGCACTAGACTATGTAGGGAATAAAAGTTTAGGTAAAAAAATAGGAGATGATTTTAAAGAAGGTAAAATCACACTTCCAATTATTATATCTATAGCTAAAGGCAATAAAGAGGAGAAGCTTTTCTGGAAAGAAACTTTAGAATCTAATAATTATAATAAAAATGACTTTAAAAAGGCTTTAAAAATTATTAGAAAATATAATGCAATAGAAATCACATTAGAGAGAGCAAAACAATACAGTAAAAAAGCTATAAATAATTTAAATATTTTTCCAGATTCGAATTATAAAACCGCATTAGAATCTTTAGCTAAAATTTCGATAAATAGAAAGAACTAATTTTTATTGAATAGTCAATGCTGGTAATTTTAAATAACCAGTAAACTGGATTTGCTCATTACTAATAGTAAAAATTTGATCCATATTTAATCTTGCGAAACCTGATGCTCCAGCAAATCTCCCTGTACCTGATATAAAATCCAATCTTCCCTCACATCTAACATTTTGTGTCATAGTCGCCCCACTTGAACATTCTAATTTTGAAACTAATGAATCACCCTTTGTATCTGTAATAATACAATAACCATTCACATTTTCCATCTGAGCAAAACCGCAACTGAATCCTCCCCTTCCAGGTGCAGCGTGAGCTGCCAATTTACAATCAATGAAAGAACCACTAAAAATATTATTTTCTTCAATTAAAGCCGTAAAACTCACCAATGCAATTCTCGCATCTCCTATAGTATTTTCCTCTATTATTGGAGCATTAATATATTTTCCTAAAATATCTATAGAATGAGCATCTTCTGGAACAGTTATTTCTTCAGCAAAAGAAAAAGTAGAAAAATAAATAAATATTATAAATATAAAAAATTTTATTTTAATCAAAATAGAAACCATATTTTATTGCAC
>TARA_B100000686_G_scaffold68772_1_pt1 | contig 21464 bp, 20 predicted proteins | sample TARA_B100000686 | Tara Oceans TARA_B100000686 (sample SAMEA2622733) | marine metagenome | biome: marine biome (ENVO:00000447); feature: marine epipelagic mixed layer (ENVO:xxxxxxxxx); material: "saline water (ENVO:00002010), including plankton (ENVO:xxxxxxxx)" | depth 150 m | reverse complement strand
GGTAACACGTATAATCTCAGGTATATTTAAAAATTCCTTATTTGGAGGTTCGTAGACGATGCAGATAGCTGACAGGCTTAACCAGCTTCCACCGTATTTATTTCTAGAAATCAGCCGGAAAATTGCCGAGAAACGCTCGCAAGGTGTTGATGTAATTAGCTTCGGTATCGGGGACCCCGACGTCCCAACACCAGATCATGTACTGGACGGTTTAAAAAAGACCATTGACGATGCTCCAAATCATAGATATCCCGAGTCTGACGGCTTGCCAGAATTACGACAATCAATCGCAAGGTGGTACGGCAACAGATTTGATGTTGAGCTTGAGGACAAAGAAATCGTTCCTTTGATTGGTGCAAAGGAAGGTGTTGGGCATATGGCCCTGTGCCTTATTGACCCAGGTGATATAGCGCTAGTACCAGATCCTGCTTACCCGGTTTACAGCGTTGGGACAATGTTTGCAGGGGGAACTTCTCATATGATGCCACTTCTGGAATCTAATGGGTTTCGCCCAGATTTATCATTGATTCCCGAAGACATTGCTAAAAAAGCAAAAGTTATGTGGATCAATTACCCGAATAATCCTACGGGTGGATTAGCTACCCCAGAGTTCTTTAAAGAAGTTGTGGCGTTTGCAAGGGAATATGATATTGCAGTATGCCATGATGCCTGCTACTCAGAAGTTACTTTCGATGGATATGTTGCGCCAAGTTTCCTGCAGACTGACGGAGCAAAAGACGTTGGAATTGAATTCCATTCACTATCAAAGACATACAATATGACTGGATGGCGAGTAGGGATGGCTGTTGGAAATAAAGATTTAATTGACGCTCTCGTGCGGGTTAAATCAAACTTGGATTCAGGCATCCCCCAGGCTATCCAATATATGGGTATTGAAGCCTTGGACACCACCACTAGTGACTGGCATGCAAGCAATAACGAAATATATCGTCGCCGACGTGATCGTGTAGTCGATACTCTTTTGAATATAGGTCTTGAGGTTAACCGACCCAAGTCAGGGTTTTATATCTGGGCCAAGTGCCCTGAAGGCTGGAGCTCTGCGCAACTTGCGACAGAATTATTGGATCAGCATGCTGTTGTCGTTACTCCTGGTAGAGGGTATGGAGAGGCTGGGGAAGGCTACATACGGTTGTCATTAACAACTCCAGATGAACGTGTTGAAGAAGGGCTAAAGAGGCTTGAAGGTTGGAAATTGCCTACCAAGCCTACCGAATAATTAGAATTTACCGTCTTGTTTTTCAAATGGGAAAACTTGTTAGGTATGTATACGGAGTATAAGCCTTATAGCGCGACGTAACATGACTGTTGAGACAGCACATAAACCTGAGAGAGCAATGCTTGTGGGGGTGGGCATTAAGTCACGTGCGGCAACTTGGCCGTTAGATGATTCACTTGAGGAGCTCTCGCAATTAGCTGCTACTGCGGGCGCTGAGGTAGTGGGTTCAATTACGCAGTATCTTGAGGCTCCATCAGTGACTTACCTTGGTAAGGGTAAGTTGGATGAACTGAAAACATTAAAAAACGTAGTTAACTTTGAAACGGTAATCTGTGACGATGAATTAACTCCTACGCAGCAACGTAATTTAGAACGTTCGTTCGATGGAATTGTTAAGGTTATTGACAGAACGGCGCTGATTCTTGATGTATTTGCTCGGCACGCACGTACTCATGAAGGAAGGCTTCAAGTAGAACTTGCGCAAGCTGAATACTTGTTGCCTCGCTTGGCTGGCCAATGGAGTCATTTAGAAAGACTGGGCGGAGGAATCGGAACTCGAGGCCCAGGTGAGTCACAAATAGAAACAGATCGCAGGTTAATTAATTTACGCATTCATCGGATGAAACAAGAATTAGAAAAAGTAAGAAGACATCGATCTCAATATCGGTCAAGGCGCTTTAGGAATGGAGTTCCAGTCATTTCGCTTTTAGGCTATACGAACGCAGGAAAAAGCAGTTTATTGAATGCTATTTCTAGTGCTGAAGTTCTTTCTCGGGACCAATTGTTTTCCACGCTGGATCCTGTAACTCGAAAAGTACGACTACCCAGTGGTAAGTTCGCATTGTTCACGGATACTGTTGGTTTCATACAGAAACTTCCTCCAACGTTAATTGCTGCGTTTAGGGCAACTCTTGAAGAGGTCCAAGAATCTAATATTTTACTTCACGTAATTGATATTTCCCATCCTAATGCAGCAGAGCAAGTAGAGGTTGTGGAAGCAATAATTGATGGACTAGGTATATCAAATAAGCCTCGAATTTTGGGCATGAATAAAGCTGATCTGCTTGACCCCGATGTAAGTCGGAGCTTTATCGAAGATATAGGCAGTTCAACTGCAGTGCTTACTTCGGCGGTTTCTGGTCTTGGCTTGGGAGAATTGCTAATCGCGGTTGAAGAAACAGTGTCTGAACTCAATCTTGGCTCAGGGGTTGAACCAGGCAAATTGCTTGCGATTGAATAATAGTTTATTACGACGCACTATTTATGTTATGTAAAGTGAAGGGTATTTTTGATTCACCTCCGATATAATTGATTATGTAGTATTTTTTGCTACTAACCTACGGAGTGTTTATGCCAACCTTATTATGGCAGTCTAGAATTCTTAAAATTGCATTTGTATGTACCTTTTGCTTTTTGCATATCGTTCTAAGTGCATGCTCGCAAAGCTCATCAATTAAAACTGATGAACTTGACGCTGTTATTGAGCGCTTACAGTCCAGCTTTATTAACCAAGACCTTCTCAATTCAGACGACCTGAACCGCGCTGCGATACAAGGAGTCATAGATTTTGTTGATGATCCCTACACTACCTACATGTCGCAGACCCGTGTAGAGCATTTCAATAGCGCACTGGAAGGCATGGCCTCTGACTTCGAAGGGATCGGTGCAAGCGTCACTGAACGTGGTGGGGAAATTGTTATTTTAGGCCCTCTTCCTGGCTCCCCAGCTCAGGAGGCGGGAATTAAACCCGGAGATAAGCTACTGGCAGTAGATGGAGATTTGGTTAAGGGTAAAACTTTGGATGAGGTGGTTACTCAAGTGAGAGGTCCTCAAGGTACGATTGTTCGTTTGACTATTTCTCGAGTTGGTACCCCCGTACCATTTAACATACAAATTCTGCGCCAGACTATTTCTATTAGTTCAGTGCTTGCACGCATGCAGAGTGATGACATTGGATATATTCAACTATCTAGATTTGATGCTACAACTGCCGAAAATTTCAGAACTGCTATTCAAGATTTAACGAACGCTGGTGCAAAAGGCTTGATAATTGACCTGCGTAATAATGGAGGCGGCCTTGTTACTGCGGCGGTGGCTGTTGCTTCCGAATTTATATCAACTGGCGAAATATTACGCTGGGTAGAATCTAGTGGTGCTGAAACCGTAATGAATGTAACAGGTGAAGGAATAGCCTTTGATATTCCGTTAGTAGCCATAGTTAATAATTTCAGCGCTTCGGGCTCTGAAGTAGTAGTTGGAGCGTTACAAGATAATGGAAGAGCTAAGATTGTAGGAACAAGAACCTTTGGGAAAGGTTCAGTAAACACTTTAGAAGTTTTAGACTCAGGGGCAGGACTTTATATCACTATGGCTAGATGGTTTACTCCTAAAGGCCGACAAATTGAAGGCGATGGGCTTGAGCCTGATATTGTTCTAGGGCGCCCTTTGAATCCGAAAACATTGAGCGAAATAGGTACTCATGTTACTGATTTATGTGCAATTCATGCAGAATATTCAGTAAAAATGGAAGATTATCCTAATTTAGAAAAATCACTAAATCAGCTTTGTAATTACCAACCTGATATCGAACAGCAGAAGCTAACGGACTTGTTTCTTGATACGGCAGTAATTGAGATGGATAGGATGTTGAGGTCGTAGATGGCTTCTAAGAAAAAGAAAACACCTCAGAAAAATACTGGTTTGAACGACAAGCCTCGCATCTTAACAATTGCCGATAATCGCAGGGCTAGATTTGATTATGATATTTTGGATCATTTAGAAGCTGGGATAGCTTTAACCGGTACGGAAATTAAAGCTATCCGTGCTGGTCGGGTGAATATTAGAGATTCTTTCGCAAATATTCGAAATGGCGAAATTTGGTTGCATAACCTTCATATCGCGCAATGGCAGTCTTCTGGTCCATGGGGGCATGAACCTACCCGCTCGAGAAAACTTTTGCTTCACTCTGATCAAATTCGCAAGTTTGGTCAGTCAGCTGGTGAAAAAGGACTAACTATTATACCAATTCGCCTTTATATCAAAGGGCACCATGCGAAAGTAGAAATTGCACTTGCCAAAGGTCGCCATCGATACGATAAAAGACGGGTAATTATGCAACGTGAGACAGATAGAGAAATTGCTCGATCAATCCGGCATCGTACGTACTAAGGTAGAAAATCTCTGATTTTTCGTACGTAGTACAATATATATAAATATATTAAGGGGATGCGTGGTTTCGACAGGGGATTAGTTTGGAAGGATTGCAGGTCGAGTTTGTCGCACACTCGTAAATCACGCGGCAAAACATTAAATGCCGACGAACAAGTCGCTCTAGCTGCGTAAATAACGCAACTACGTCTCATGGACTAACCTCGACGGTCTATGAAGGCGATATATAGCCGAGGTGCAGTGGTTCTGTTGCCGCTGTGAACCACTTAAGATTTGGCGGCAGGTATTTAGGCAACCCGCCGGTGGGTTCGCCTGATGTACCATATAAACACCGGATAAACCTGTAGTATATCTGTACTAAACGTCTCTTGGACGGGGAGTTCGACCCTCCCCCATCTCCACCAAAACCAACTTAGGTAATCCTTGGGTTGCAGATACGGAGAAATGCAAGTGACAACGAAGATTTCAGAGAGTAATTCTAAGCGCGATGTTTTGTGCCCGAACTCACCCACAAATGCTCACCATTGGGTTCTGGGCATGCCCAGTGCGTCGATGGCTGGTATTTGTAAATATTGCCAAGCCTCGAGAGAATTTAAGCCTTTTGAAGAAAATGTTGGCTTTAATAATAGTCCGAAGCGAGGAAAAATCGCTGAAGATTTTGATATAGATTAATCTTTCAGAGGGCTGGTAACGTTACTTTAATGGCCAGCCTCTTTAACAAAATCTGAAACTCTTTCGCCAACCATAATGGCTGAGACGTTTGTAGCACTGTGCGGGACAGTCGGAAATATAGATGCGTCTGCTACGAATAGGTTATCCATACCATGCATGCGTAACCGGTTATCTACTACTGCCATGGGATTAGAAGCTAATCCCATCATACAAGTACCAGAACCATGATGATGGCTGTCATAAGTTGACTGGGCGTATTCTGTCCAATCTTCGTCTTCAGATGGAAGCATTAATTTGCCGTAATATGGTTTCATAACTGAATCATCCATGAAGTTTCGTATGAATTCCATTACGTTTAGCATGTCTGCGATATCGTCTGGATGCTGCAACATTCCATCATCTACTATTGGAAGTTCATGGGGGTTAGTAGAGTTTAAGGAAATACGTCCTCTAGATTTTTGTTCCACAAGGTTCATAGCGACCGGCATCATTGGCTTAAGTCCTTCTACGCCAATAGGAGCTCTCATATAGATATGGAAATTCCCTACAGGTAAGTCTGGGTGTGTTTTATAAACTAATTGAAACCCTGCAACGACCCAGTCGGGAGAAAACTCCCCTGCCCCTTCAAAAGTCATATTTACTGCCGCATGATCTTGATAATTGGAGCCAATTCCTTCTAGGTTGTGGACGACTTTAATTCCATGCTTTTCAAGCTCAGATATTGGGCCAAAGCCTGAAAGCATTAATATTTGAGGACTATGGTATGTTCCTGCACTTAAAATAAAAGTGTCTGCGCCCGCTGTATGAATTTCATTTCCCTGTTCGTATTGTACTTCCGTCACGCGCGATCCATCAGTTTTTATGCCTACAACCGGCGCATTATCAATAATTGTCAAATTCGCTCGGTCTCTTGCCAGCCCTATGTAAGCTACTGCGGTAGATTGACGCTTACCATCCTTAACATTAGATGCTGAAGGAGAAAGTCCGAACCTGGTCGGCACATTGCTATCAGGCATTATAGGGAAACCTAAGTTAGTTGCCCGGTCCACAAATGCCTGCATTGGTGGAGCTAGCTCACCATCATCAAATGATAATTTTCTCTGTACCGTTAGAGGTCCTTGATTGCCGTGATACGGTAAATGACCAAAATCCTCATCAGTTTCAATTCTTTTCAGAACCGGCAGGCAGTCCTCATAGGACCACCCCTGGTTTCCTAAAGATTCCCATCGATCTAAGTCATACTGTGTAGGCCTAGACACGCCCATCATGTTCACTGACGAGCCACCTCCAAGCACGCGTCCACTTAAAGGAAAATATTCGCTCCCGTCAATCTTTCGCTTTGTGGGGTACATTACGACATACTCAGATTCAAGAATTGGTCGGTTATTCCCTTTTCCATCTGCGATCATTTCAGGGATAGGCTGCGGATCAGGTCCAGCTTCAAGCAATAAGACGTTACGACGAGGATCTTCTGATAGGCGTGTAGCAGCAACACAACCTGCAGAACCTCCTCCAATAATTATGACATCGTAAAATTGATTATTTTCCATGAATACTCCTTAAATTATGCAGAATCTTCGTTAATGAAATCTGAAACTCTTTCACCAATCATTATTGAAGTAATATTGGTATTTGCATGGGTTACCGTAGGCATTATGGATGCATCTGCTACGTATAAATTTTCAATTCCATGCATTTGTAGTCGATTATTTACTACAGACATGTTATTTGAAGACGGTCCCATCATGCAGGTCCCAACTCCATGATGGTAGCAATCATAAGTTGATTGGGCGTATTCAATCCAATCGTCACTGGGCCCAGGTTGCGTTAATCTTCCAAAATATGGACGCATAGTATCGTCATCCACGAAATTTTGTATAAATTCCATAGCCCTTTGCATGGCTTTTGTATCATCGGGATGCTGCAAGAGCCCATCGTCTATGATAGGTAATTGATCAGGGTCAGTGCTGGTGATGTATACATGACCTCTCGATTTTTGCTCAATTAAATTAGCAGCAAAAGGCATCAGAGGTTTCAAGCCTTCAATTACCATAGGTGCCCGCATATACAGATGGAAATCCCCATTGGGTAATTGAGGATCACTCTTATAGATAAGTTGTAAACCTGATACAACCCAGTCAGCAGCAAACCCTTCAGTGCTTTCAAAGACCATGTTAACTGCCGCGTGATCTTGGTAGTTATGCCCTACCCCAGGTAATTCGTGGACAATATTTATGCCCAATGGTTCAAGGTCTTCCTTTGATCCTATACCCGAAAGCATAAGTATTTGAGGGCTGTGGTATACACCCGAGCTAAGGACATAAGTATCAGCAGATGCTTCTTTGATTTGAGATCCATGCTTGTATTTAACGGATCGGATTTGGTTATTAACCAAATCTAAGGATAAGACTGGAGCATCTGCAATGATTGTTAAGTTTTGTCTTTCTCGAGCAGGGTTCAAATATGCTACGGCAGTGGATTGCCGGATTCCATCTTTGACATTGGATGCACCCATTGAAATCCCAAAAGGATTGGGGACGTTTCGATCAGGTAGCAATGGGTATCCTAGGTTTAAAGCTCGCTGCTTGAATGCTTCTTGCGGCGCATCAAGTGGATTGTCAAATGAAAGACGGCGCTTTACTGTCAATGGGCCCTTGTTCCCATGGTGCGGGGCGTTTGGGTAATCTTGATCACTTTCTATTCGTTTAAGGAAAGGTAAACAGTCTTCATATGACCAACCAGGGTTTCCTAGAGACTCCCATTTTTCTAAATCATGCTGAGTCGGCCTCACTACCCCCATCATATTCACTGACGAGCCTCCACCAAGTACCCGGCCGCTAATTGGGTAATATTCACTCCCATCAATTTTTCTTTCGGTTGGATACATAATGACAAAAGGTGATTCAAGTATGGGGCGATTACTTGAGGTACCGTCTGCGATAATATGAGGGATTGGGTCAGGGTCTGGGCCAGCCTCTAAAAGTAAAACTTTTCTTGATGGATCCTCAGAGAGCCTCGTTGCTGCAACGCATCCTGCTGATCCTCCACCAATTACAATTACGTCGTAATAATTATTTTCAGTCATTACTCACACCTCAATAAATAGCGTGCATTTCTCATCTTGCTGAAGCATACTCTTGTTGATTAAAAATAAGTAATTTATTGGAGCATAGAATGTCTTTCCCTGGTTGGTACTCAAGTTTTGTTTCTTCATTGATCATGTCAATTCCAGAGAACCTGGATGAGGACACTGCAAAAAAATGGATAGAGAACCCGGAAGGATTAAAAAAAATCCTTAACGAATTGTCGAATCCCACAATTCCAGGAACCTTGAAGAACGACAAAACTAATGACGGTTGGGAACTAATAAAAGATGTGCTTGAGCCAACTAATTTCTCTGTTCAGGAACTCCAGATTAATGCATTTGCAGAAGGGACAGAAGATATTATTGGCGACCCTATGGTTAATCTGATTTTAGAAATGAACGGACTATTAGGCCAATGGCAAGCTGAATACGCTTTAGAACATCAAGATCAATTATCTGATGAATTCCAAAGATTTTCGTTAGTATTTCCTGGAACCGTCTGGAAAAGTCCGGACGGAAATCATCAAGTGCCTTGCCTCACCTACCGACAAGGCCAATGGGATTTGATATTTGGGATTTTGGAGGGGGGATTCGACTCTAGAGACGTGATGGCTAGTTTGGACTAAAAGTAACTGAAAAAGTGTAAGGAGTAGCTATGCCAAAAGTAACTTCACTAGGACACGTCGGGTTGTTTTGTAATGATATCGGAGTAATGCGTGATTTTTATGAAAATATACTTGGAATGACTGTTACTGATTATAGTAATGAAAGGCAGATGGTCTTTTTGTCGTCTAATCCAGAGTTAGAACACCACGAGCTTTTCTTAACTGCAGGGCGAAATACTGATGCAGAAGCGAAAATTATCCAGCAAATTTCATTCCATGTTGATAGCTTAGAGGAAGTGAGGCAGTTTCATGAAAGATTTATTGCGGATGAAGTAACAATTGATTCAATTGTTACTCACGGAAACACCGCAAGTATTTATTTTCGTGATCCTGAATTAAATAGACTTGAAATTTACTATAGCCTTAAAGATGCGACCGGCAATCCGGTGTCATGGCCTCAACCATTCCGAGCCGCATTGGACATCAAACAAAATGATGCCCAGATTCTTAAACAAATCCAAGACTTAACTTCGAAAAACAATGAATAAACCTGTATAACTGGAGAATAGAGTGACAATTGATCAGACAGTAATTGGCGTAGGAATCATTGGCTTGGGCGGTGCTGCAGTTGCTATGATCCCAAGATTTGCAATAAATCCGAAATTCGAAATACGAGGCGCTGCAGACTTAGACCCTGAGATATTAAGCCGTTTTCAAGAAGATTTTCCAAATGCAATGGTAACTACAGATGCTGAAAAATTATGTAGCCAGCCCGGCATTAATTTAGTGTATATTGCCACGCCAAATCACCTGCATACAACTCATTGTGAGCTTGCGATGTCATTTGGAAAGCATGTTCTTATTGAGAAGCCAATGACAGTAGATGTTGAAGAAGGACTATCCCTAGTAGCTTCTGCCGAAAAGCACGGAGTACTTTTAGGAGTGAACGTAAAGCATAGCTTTGAACCAAGAATTCTTAGAATTCGAGAAATGGTTTGCACTGGAGAATTAGGCCAATTGCGAATGATCAATCACTGGAGATACCAAGATTGGTTATACAGACCTCGCTCTGGTGAAGAATTAACGCCTGGTCCTGGCGGAGGTATTCTCTGGAGGCAGGGACCGCACCAATTCGACATAATCAGAACCATTGGGGGCGGATTAGTTCGTAGCGTGCGAGGTACGGCAGCGACTTGGGACCCTGAAAGGCGGGTACCCGGTGCGCACGCAGCATATGTGGATTTTGAGAACGGAGTTTTTGCGACAGCTGTTTATAGTGGTTACGACCATTGGGACTCACGTGAATTGGTTCATGGTGTTGGCAAAGAAGGTATTTTCCCAAACCCAGAAAAGCATGCAGCTGCACGTAAGGAGCTTGCATCATCAAATGGAGCCGATTGGGAAGAATTGGCTGCACGAGCAGAACGGTATGGACTTGATCGCTCAGGCGATATGTTTGAAGACCCCGGTCCTTCATCAGCGGGCTGGATTTTGGGCGGCCCATTTGTTGCCAGTTTTGACCATGGTGACGTGAGAATGACTCCTGAAGGTCTAGTAGTGTATGGAGATAAAGAAAGAGTTGAAATACCTCTGATTACGTACGAAGACGGTAGAGATGGCAGGATAAATACTTTCTATGACGCAATAACGACAGACAGACCTCTACCTGCAGATGGTTCTTGGGGTAATGCGACATTAGAATTATTACTGGCAGTAGAAAACTCAGGTATTCAACGTAAAGAAATTTTCCTAGAACACCAAACTGCCACGGTAGATTAAAGGAGTAGAGAATGTTACTTATTAATAATGCTGAAGTAGAAAAACTTTTACCTATGATTGATTGTATAGATGCTCAGGATCGAGCATTTCGCGGATTACCAACTGGGGACTCAGTTCATAGGCCAAGGATTGATTTGTACATGCCTGCGGAACGAACAGACGGTTATTACCGATGGGGCACAATGGAAGGGGCAAGTAAAGAACTTGGTGTCTTTGCAATCCGAATGAAATCAGACATCCTCTTTTGGCCTACCGATGAACATGGATACTGGAAAGAAGATAAATACTCTGTAGAGCCTGGATTATATTGTGGTTTGATATTCTTATTTAGTACAAAAAATGGAGAGCCATTGGCGATAATTAACGACGGCATTTTGCAGCATATGCGTGTTGGCGGTGGAGCTGGATTGGGAGTGAGGTACCTTTCCCGACCAGATTCTCAAACAGTTGGAATGTTGGGATCAGGTGGTATGGCACGTACTTACCTTGAGGCTTTTGCCGCAGTACGGGATATAAGGCAGGTGAAAGTATTCAGTCCAACGGAGGCGAACCGTGAGCTTTACGCTGAAGAGATGTCTGCGAAATTAGAGCTAGAAGTAAGAGCTGTCGATACCCCCGAAGCTGCAGTAGAGGGAGTTGATATTGTGGCGGCTTGCACAAACGCTATGGAACCTGCGTTAAAGGGCGCATGGCTGCAGTCAGGGCAGCATGTTACTGATGTTAGAGGCGAATTAGATGAAGAAGTTTTTTCGCGCGCGGACATTATCGTAAAGCAAGGCGTTGCTCATTCCCGCCCTCGTAATGAAGACCCAAGACATATGGGAGAAGGTTACAACAACGGGGATTATATTGGGGGTACTGAAGAAGAAAAAAAACGATTACCTCAACGCCATGCTGGTTCACGAGTGGGAGCAGGTGGTGACGATAGCACCCCTACCTTCAATGATCTAGCTAGTGGAAATATTCAAAGAACTTCACCTGAAGATATAACTCTGTACCTCAACAGTGGAAATCAGGGATTACAATTTGCTGCTGTTGGTGGAATGGTATACGAAAAAGCTCGGCAGCAAGGACTCGGACGAGAATTACCTACTGAGTGGTTTCTACAAGATATACGAGATTAATACGATAATAATAAGAAGGGGCGCACAAGCGCCCCTTCTTATTATTCATTCTAGAAGCCGCCAACGTCCGCAGCGCCTGGAGGGGGTGCGTAATCAGTGTAGGCCCATTCAGGCATAGTGCTTTCCAATCCTTCTAGGCCAATCATTCTTTCAAACTCTGTTCTGATAGCAGGATCTTGGTCTGGGAAGGCAATGGCATTACCTCCATCTCGAGTATCTTGCGCTCCACCATCTCTGGCATCAGAGCCCGGGGCTTTTCCTGGCTTTATTCCAGGTCCGTAAGGCCCATCAAAAATAAGGAAACGGATTCCTCCTGGTGATGTCCCAAAGTGCTGATGAAACCAGTCGCCTGTCATCGGTGCTGCACTAATCATACCTACAGGTTCGTAGTCTTGCCTTCTAACTTCGTCACCATGTCCACTCTCAAATGGATGCTCGCCTAATCTATCCGGCCAGGTCACGCTGTAACCCTTACCCTTAATGCAGACAAGTATTGCACCAGAAGAGTGTTTGTGAGCTTTAGAATACTGGCCAGTTTCATATTGACCTATCTTCATATACATATTGGCACCCGCCATGTGCGGCTCTACTCTTCGATAGCTGAAAGAGCGCCTGTTATCGCGCGGTAAATGACAATTGACGATATCAGGTATCACGTTAGTCCGACGCATCGCAAGTCCACGGACAGGATCGGCAAATACATCGTCTACTGGTTTGAAATAGTCGTCTTCCGCATCAAATAAATTTTTGAATTCGTAGGGATTATTGAATATGAATTCGGGATCTCTTACGAGATTTACAATGTTAGGAGCGGTCGTGGCGCATAGCAGTAATGCGGGACTAGATGTGGCGTTCACTATGCGATGTGTAGCGTTTAGTGGAATGCCGAAAAGTGAACCAGCGCTCCATTCGAAAGTTTGTTTTTTTGAGCTACTCTCATGCCATACTTCAGTCGAACCCCTACCCTCGGCAACATAAACTATTTTTTCATACATATGTTTTTCCGGGTGTAGAGCTCCTCCTCCAGGGACTTCAACTACGTACATACCCCACAGATGTTCAGTTCCTAACAATTGGATACCCACGCCGTTACCACCAAGTCTTTTCCATGGCTTTAGCGGGAGGTCTTGAATCTTTTTAACACCAATATCCCGATGTATTTCGATTCCCTGAGCTTCCATAAACAAGTCATATGGAGATTTCGGTGTTTTCCAGAACCCGAACCCTGCCTTATTCATACCTTCTGGCTCTTGCCAGTTTGCTAACTCCGCGTTTCTCGTTACCATTTGCCCTCCTATGGGCTATTTCTTTGAACAGAGTCTAGAAGATGATTCTTAGTTGGGTCAATTGCTAAAAATGTTGCGGGCGCCTCAACAGCAACATACAATCGGATTATAACTGATTGTATGTATGCGAAATTGTTGCATACAACAAAAAAGTGCACATGATAGGGAGGCTAAATGACAACGGAACAGTCTATAGACTTGGAGAGAATAATTGACGGTGATGGGCATATTATGGAGGATATCGATGCCATTGTTGCTTACATGCCCGAAGAATACAAAGGAAAAAGCTTTGGTGACAGAGGTGCTCGCAACCCGTTTCCTCCTATAGACCATCTCCACTCTGCCAACCGTCATATTACCCCGCCAGGGGCGTTTGCTAATGTCGGCCCTGATGGCTGGATTGAATTTTTGGACGAAGTGGGAGTGGATTCTACCGTTTTATACACAACTGGCGGTTTAGGGTTTGGTAAAATTGTGAGTAGGGATTGGGCGACTGAACTCGCACGTGCATATAACAATTGGGTATACGACACATATGTATCCAGAGGTGATAGATTCCAAGCGATGGGCTTACTCCCTCTACAAGAACCTGTGGCTGCAGTAGAAGAACTTCGACGAATGGTTAAAGATCTTGGTTTTGTCGGAGCAATGCTTCCTTCTACTGGAGCACAACAACCCCATTTAGGAGACAGTAAATTCTGGCCTCTATACGAGGAAGCAGAAAAATTGGGCTGTGCATTAGGTATTCACGGGGGTGCGCACGAAGGTTTATTAATGGATGATATGAGCCCGTATGCACCTATTAATGCTCTTGGGCATCCTATGAGCCAAATGGCGGCATTTGCTGGGATCATTTTTAACGGAGTATTTGATAAATACCCAGGTGTAAAAATTGGCTTTATGGAAGCAGGTGCAGCTTGGCTTCTTACTTGTATGGAACGCTTCAATGGTTCATGGGCATCCCATATTCAATATGATCCTCGAGGCAGATTTTTAAATATTCGCAAAGGCGAATTGGTTTCTGACTATATCTGTAGGCATATAGACGAAGACAGGATATTTATTGGCGTTGAAGGTGATGAGCTAGCACTTCCAGAGACAGTTAGGATCACTGGCAACAAACCTTATTTATTTTCTTCTGATTATCCCCACGAAGTAGACGCGGATACTTGCAAAGCAGAAATAAATGAATTACGTGAAAACACCGAGCTTTCAGCTGAAGATAAAGAAGCCATTATGTATCGCAACGCTGGGCGGTTTTACCAGCTAGCAACGAATTAAGGAGCTAAATGATGACTACCGAGAATATTGAAAGAGTTATTGATGGGGATGGTCATTTGGTTGAAGACCATCAGGCTATATGGGATCGAATGCCTGATGAATACAAAGACAGAAGTTTTGTAACGACCAGAGGTCCTTTTCCTCCAAACGACCATTTACATGCAGCCAATAAGCATTTCTTACCTGAAGGAGCATTTGCCCAGGTTGGCAGAGAAGGATGGGTCGATTTTTTACAAGATGTCGGAGTTGATAAAACTGTTCTTTACACATCGAATGGACTGGCTTTTGGTAGGGTTGTAAGTCGGGATTGGGCCATAGAACTTGCACGTGCGTACAACAATTGGGTTTACGATGAATACGTAAGTAAAGATTCAAGGTTCCAAGCTGCGGGGCTTATTCCATTGCAAGAACCTGCAGAGGCTGTTATTGAACTTAGAAGAATCGTTGAAGAATTGGGTTTCACTGGAGCCATGTTGCCAGGTACCGGTGCATTGCAATTGCAAAACCATCTTGGTGACCCCAAATACTGGCCTATCTACGAAGAGGCTGACAGGTTAGGTTGCGCAATAGGAATTCATGGCGGCGTTCATGACCACATGGGTCTTGATGATATGAGCCCATATGCTGCGGTAAACGCATTGGGTCATCCTTTCGGGCAAATGGTGAACTTTGCCGGTATTGTCTTCAATGGAGTACTGGATAAGTATCCGAATGCCAGATTTGGTTTCCTTGAGGCAGGTGCAGCATGGTTTGTTGGTTGCCTAGAAAGGTTTCAGCGTTCATGGGACAGCCATATTCAATATGACCCTGAGCGCCGCTTTCTGCAAATGAATAAAGGCGAATCTGTTACCGATTACATTTTACGGAATGTAGACGAAGACCGGATTTTTGTAGGAGTGGAAGGTGATGAACTGACGCTTCCTTTTGCTGTAAAAGTAGCAGGGAATAAACCATTTTTATTTTCTTCTGACTTTCCGCATGAAGTGAATCATCAAACATGCAAAGAAGAAATTAGTGAGCTTCGAGATAATCCTGACCTTACTTCTTCTGACAAGGCCGCGATTTTGTATAGAAACGCCGAGCGTTTCTATCGACTAGGTTAGGAAATAATGGCGATTACAGTAGCAGTAGGTAACCGATTAGAAACTAGACACTTAATTAGTGGTAGGGTTCAGGTTGAAAATTTTGATGTAGAAATAATTGACGCTGGCCCCGCACCTGCCCCGATTTTCCCTGCAATGGTTACGACCCGCCCGTATGATGTGGGCGAATTGACACTAGGGAATTTCATCATTGCAAAAGATAGTGGAGTAAAGCTATTTGGGCTTCCCATTTTCCCTAATCTTTTTTTCCCTTTGACAGGTGTAACGGTAAATAAAAAATCTGGTATCGAGACACCTAAAGACCTCGAAGGTAAAAGAATAGGAGTTCCTTTAGGCTTTTCTTCAAATCCTGCAGTCTGGCTAAGGTCAGTACTTGCTTCTGAGTATGACGTAAACTTGGAAAAAATAACTTGGGTCGAAGGTGAAAATGATTCCCTCGCAGGGGTTTCCTATTTAAAGCCACCTGCGTTCCTTCGCGAAAAAACCATTGATTTAGAGCAGAAGCTAATTGAAGGGAAAATTGATGCCTTAGTTGTAGCAGGGGGCAATGCGACTCTTGATGACTCAGTAAAATTTTTGGTGGAAGACCCTTACCCTTTGATCGAGCAATACAATGCAAAAAAGAATAGATTTCCTATAAATACACTGATAGTGATAAAGGAAGAATCTCACCAATTGAATCCCGGATTAGCTGAAGCTGTTTGTCGTGCCATGGATAGCGCAACTGAGATATATATGACTGAAGAACCTGATGAGGCTATTCACCAGGGACTTGAAGTAGGAATACTCAGAAAACTAGGACTATTCCCAAGGAATCAAGGCTTAGATATTCACGGTTCTTCAGTCCAAGAACTCGTAGATTCTTTATATAGGACGGGTTCGATTCATAAGAATTGGGCTCTAGAAGATCTTTTTGTCTAAATTTTAAGTTTGCCCAGGATCTCGCTCCGATGGGAATAGAGCCAATAATCCGCCATCTACATTAATGTTTTCACCAGTGACGTATGCAGACATTGGAGAGGCTAGGTAAAGTACTGCTTGAGCTTGGTCTGAAGGATCGCCCCACCTTCCCAGTGGTATATTTTTAGGTTTTGCAGCTCTCGGAGCAGTTGATCCCCCAGGGGTTGTACCACGTGAGTCGCCTGTCTGAGTAGGTGTGATTGAGTTGACCCTAATACCATAAGGCGCAAGCTGGACAGCCATGGTCCGAGTCATTTGCAAAACGGCACCCTTTGACGCTGAGTAACTAATAAATCCTGCTTTACCCCGATGCCCTGTGGTCGAGGCTGTGTTCACTATTGCACCTCCGTCGCCTTGATCAACCATTCTTCGTGCTGCTTGCTGACTGCAGAGCATAGTACCGTCCATAATTACGGATTGTACCCATTTCCATTTTTCATATTCCACGTCTAGGATTCCTGCCTCATTATTTACTGCAGCATTATTTACTAGAATATCTACTCTGCCGAATGCTTTATCGGCAGCGAGGAAGACGTCGCTTACTCCTACGGGTGTAGAGATATCTGCACTAATGCTAATAGCTTCCCCTCCAGCTTCCCTAATAGAGGCCGCAGCTACTGCAGCTCGATCATCTAGAAAATCTACGCAGACGACTTTAGCTCCATGCTGTGCTAAGGTCCGCGCAATTTCTCCTCCGATGTTGGGCCCGCTTCCAGTGACTACAGCTACTTTGCCTTCAAGCATTCCATCCTCCTCAGCGCTCAATCTCGCCTTTTATTTCCTGCCAAGCTAATCGAGCTTCATCGACACTGCCTTCATCTTCAATTGTTGTGATGTCGCCTGGGTCTGTATTTAACGTTACTGCTTTTAGTACTCGACGCATTATTTTCCCAGACCTAGTTTTTGGGAGCATTTTGACAAAATTCACCTCTCCTATGACAGCAAAAGGCCCTAATTCTGTTCTTACCGTTTCAATAAGGGCTTTTCGAAGGTTGTCACTGGCTTTGCGCCCTTCTTTGAGTACGATAAAGCTGGATATGACCTCACCACGTAGATCATCAGGACGCCCAGTTACTCCTGCTTCGGCAACGTCATCGTGCCTCAGGAAAGCTGATTCTACTTCGATAGTCCCTATCCTATGCGCTGCTATTTTAATGACTTCGTCGGCGCGCCCGGAAAACCAGACGTAACCATCTTCATCTAATTCGGCCAAGTCTCCAGTAAAATACACTCCATGAATTCGCTCCCAATAGTCAGTCCCGTACCTGGCTGGTTCGCCCCAAAGAGTAGGAGTCAAATTAGGGAACGGGTGCTTTAAAACAAGAATCCCTTTCTCTCCAGGCTCACATAATTGCCCTTCTGGTGTCATTACCGCAAGGTCCATTCCCGGGAGTGGAATGCCGGCTGATCCTGGCTTTTGAGGGAGCATACTTATACCGTAAGGATTTCCGATAACTGGTGCCCCAGTTTCAGTTTGCCACCAGTTATCAATAACAGGTATGCGATCCTCGAGTACTCTTTTTTGCAGCCATTCCCATGCGGGAGGATTTAATACTTCCCCAGCACAGACAATTCTCTTTAACGCAGATATATCGAAACCTTTTGCAGGCTCTTCACCAAATTTCATTAATAATCGGACTGCAGTTGGGGATGTAAAGATTCCCGTGAGGCTGAATTCCTCTGATAACTTCCAGAAAACATCTGGCCCCGGGTGATCCAATGCCCCCTCATATACAATGGATGTAGCACCGAATAATAGCGGGCCATAAACTATGTAACTATGCCCAACGGCCCATCCCAAATCCGACGTTGCCCACCAGATATCATCATGATTTAGCCCGAAGCACCATTTGCCTTGGCTATAAACTCCTACAGGGTAGCCTCCGTGTGTATGTACTGCTAATTTAGGAGTTGCAGTCGTTCCTGAAGTAGCGAGGATATACGCAGGATCGTTGGCTTCCATTGGTTCGTAATTACCGCTATGCCCCTCCCCTAGAAGGAGAAAGTCTTGCCACGAGATATCTATACCTTCACGCATGGGTGTTTCTGCATGCCGTTTAAGTACTACTTGGCGTTCAACGGAATCGCATCCCAAGTCAATTGCATCGTCGACAATGCTTTTTAGTTGTACTTCAGATCCCTTGCGGTAAGCAATATCTGCACTGAATACGGCTTTTGACCCGCTTGCTTTAATTCGATCAGCAAGAGCTGGTGCACCAAAACCTGCAAAAACTACCGAATGAATAGCTCCAATCCGAACTGTAGCCAGCATGAGTATCACTGTCTCAAGAGTATTTGGCATGTATATAGTAAGCCTATCGCCTTTGCCAATACCAAGGCCTCTAAGCGCAGCTGCAGCTTTTTCAACGGCACGCTTTAATTGGGCATAAGTGATTTGCTCTCTCTGGCCTAGTTCATTTGCGTAAATAAAAGCCGTGTGACCACCCCGTCCTTGATTAATATGGTGATCAATGCACATATAGGAAAGATTTGTTTTTGCGCCTATAAACCAATTGAACGTTGGGTAGTCGTACTCGAATACTTGATCCCAAGTCTTGAGCCAAGGCAATTCTCTAGCAGCTTGATCCCAGAAAGATTCAGGGTTCTCGGTTCCTTCTTTTAATTTATTTTTTATTACAGGATTGATTACTTCCATCTTTATCCTTTCTACTTAGGCAATTTATAAAAACGCCGTGCATTGTCACCAAGAATTGCACGCTTGGCCTCATCATCTAGCAAGTTACTTTGTAATGTTTCCTCAACTTCATGCATGGCACTTGGGTAATCAACTTCATGCGGGTAGTCTGATGAATAGGCAAAAGGGATTGCCCCGACGCGCTCTACTAGATAAGGCAAGCTTGGGTCATTACCTTCGCAGCCTATCATTATGCGACCTTCTTGAAGATAACGAAGTATTGGCCAATCATGGAAAACACCGAATGCTTCTTGGTTTCGTTCCATACGATCAAGTAACAGAACGAGCCAGGCGCACCCGCCCTCCAAGAACGCTACTCTTAGGTTAGGGAATTGCTCGAATACACCATTGTAGATCATTGAGGTGCAAGCAATTATGAGCGCGAGAGGATGATGCAAGGTTTGGGAAGATCCAGGAACCATAAAGGTGTCGAGACCAAGTCCAGAATTCGAAGCACCGTGGAACGCCAAAACACAATCTAACTCTTCAGCTGCCTTATATATGGGCCAATGCAGAGGGTGGCCCAAGTCGGATTTCATAGGAAGCCCGGCTGCGGGAATCATACTCCCGACAAGTCCTAATTCTTTCACTGCTCTTCGCAGCTCAGCTGCTCCTGCTTCAGGTTCTTGCATAGGAATTAGTGCAACCGGATGGAGCCTTGAGTCAATCTTGGCATATTTTTCTGCAACATAATCGTTGAAGGCTCTTGAGAGGGACGTTACGTACTCAATATCTCGAATAACCCCATGCGAAAGCCCCAGCGATGGGTATAGAACAGTGTGGTTCATTCCGCTTTTGTTTAGTAGCCCTTGCCAATCTTCAGCCGAACCGGGGCGGGCTTCACTGGCGTGTTGCCTGTTTTTTTTATTATTGGCTTCGAGTCGTGTGTTGTTGTGGACATGTACTCCATCAAGAGATGGCCATACAGTCGCCCTGATCGATTTCCTGTCGAGAGCAACATTTTTCACGGATGCGTCACCAAATTCTGCAAGCTCTGCAATGGATTCGATTATATGCCCATCAGAATCTACGAGATCTATGTCTTTGAATTCCATATTGTCCTCCAAACCGGATGTTATGCGCGTAAAGTGTTTACCGCAACGTTTGACGAGCATGATTGATCTGTCTAGACTCACTTTTCGTAAAGGAGTATTCAATGACTGAAAAATGCTTAGCTGCGGTTTTTGTGGGCGCAGAGTTGCCTTTAGAAATTCAAGAATTCTCACTTCCAGAAGTGGGATCACAGAATATTTTAGTCAAAATGAATATGGCTGCGGTCTGCGGAACAGATGCGCATAACTGGTACAACCCGAAAGCCCCTAACCCAATTATTTGGGGTCACGAAAATATAGGCGAAGTAGCAGCAATGGGATCCGGTGTAGTAACAGATATTTTGGGAGAGAAACTTCACGAAGGAGATCGAATCCTTTTCCATTCAGCTCCATGCGGTCATTGCTTCAATTGCCTTATGGGGTTGAGATGCACAAATAATATCCACTATGGAAACTCACATGTGGATCCTTCATCGGGCACTATGCTTAGAGGAGGTTTCGGGCAATATTTGCTTTTGGATCCAAATCCTGCCGTGATCAGGGTACCTGATGAAATGACGACAGAGCGCGCGTTGATGTCAGTCATAGGTAATCACACGACGATGAGTGGTCTACGAAAAATCAACGGACCGGACCCAGGAGACACAGTCGTAATACAAGGATCTGGTCCCATCGGAATGGGCGCTCTTATCCAGTCTAGAATTAGAGGTGCTGCCCATGTAATTATGATTGGTAGCCCTTCACATCGACTAGATTTGGCTAAAGAACTTGGCGCGGACGAAACCATTGATTTGGCAGATTACCCGACTCCTGACTCAAGGATAGAGAAAATAAAAGAAATTACTGGGCGTGGTCCAGATATGGTAATTGAAGCTTCAGGAGCTAAAACCTCGGTACATGAGGGCTTGCAAATGGTTCGTTACGGGGGTAAATACCTAGTTATTGGACTGATATTGCCATTAAGTGTAGAAATGGATCCATCTGCAATTGCATCAAAGGATCTTATTGTAGCTGGGGTGGTTGGCTCTAAAGTTGAAAATATAATTCGCTCAATGAGGCTTATGCAATCACGGATTGACGTACCTATTGAAAAAATGATTACGCATCAATATCCATTAGCAAGCGTAAATGAGGCGTTGCAATCTCATGTTGATCTATCCGCCATGGTTCCAGTAGTGAATCACTCTCTTAGTTAAATCTGTGCTATCAGACGGTTAACTGGGATAGGCACAGAGCCTAAGGCCTTAGCTGACGATTCGATTACGGAACCGAAATCAGATGGCTCCATTCGTGCTACAAATTTTCCTTTCATTGAAGAAAGTGCACGGCGAGCGCGCTCTTCTGAAACATTAAAAGTAGATTCAACGAATTCAAGAACTTCTTCACGGCCTTCATCAATCCATTCACTTATCATTTT
>TARA_B100000686_G_scaffold355364_1_pt1 | contig 21473 bp, 21 predicted proteins | sample TARA_B100000686 | Tara Oceans TARA_B100000686 (sample SAMEA2622733) | marine metagenome | biome: marine biome (ENVO:00000447); feature: marine epipelagic mixed layer (ENVO:xxxxxxxxx); material: "saline water (ENVO:00002010), including plankton (ENVO:xxxxxxxx)" | depth 150 m | reverse complement strand
AGAGGTTATGGCTGCATCGCAGCCTAAAAACTCAATGAACTATTGATAATATAGATTTAATGTTTATTGATTATTATGAACGGAAAGTATCTACACCCAGTGATCGTGTTGCTTTTGATAAATTTGTTAGACAAATACAAGAACTAAAAAAAGAAGAGTTAAATTGGGATATAATAAAGGACTCTGTTATTGACGTTTATTGCGAAAAGTTTACACAGAAGGAAATTGAAGAGATGTTAGCATTTTATACCTCGGAAACTGGAAAGGCTATGATGGAAAAACTGCCGAATGCTATGAGTGATGCACGAAAATTTTCGAGTAAAGCTATACATTCTTTTATGCCTAAGGTTTTTGAAATTGAGCAAGAGTTGAAAGATACTCTTGAAGATAGTAGTGTTTCAGAATGAAAACGCTATTATTTTTCATTAGCACTTTTTTAATGTGCCCTTTGTTAGTGGCTAAACCAGTCCAAGTCAAAAGTAATGATTTACATACTCGTTTAACTGAATATTATGAGCAGATAACATCTGAGCTTAAAAAATACCCTGAAGATAAAGGGTATCAAGTGATATCAGACTTCCATAAATTATGGCGCTCCTACAGAGATCTATGTAAAGACGAGAGCTGCTTTTTTGATATGGATGCGCTGCAGCTTTCAACGCTGTACCTTAATCATGTCAGTATGGATGGTACATATTCGTCATTTGTTGATTTTGATCAAGGACAATGGCTTGCACTGGTTTTAAAATCCTATGGTATTAAACGTGGCGTTAGTTTTGGCAAGTCAGTAGAGCTTCTTAAAGCACAAGGCTGGCGCTTAGTTTTGGTCGAAGACGATAGAGTCACTGAAAATGGCATCTTTTGTGGGAGTGGTTGGCAGGCGATGTGTCATGCATCATTCAAAGGAGAGTCTCAGACGCTGAGCCTTGTTGTCATGAACATTAAAGGCGATTGGCTTGTCGATACAAACCTTGGTGGTTTCTACTCGCAATAGTTCAACCGTGAGTGAAAGTAGCTCAACGTTCTCATCACCAAATCACTTCTATTCTATAATCTCATTTGAACTTATATGCCTCTCACCAACACCTTAAGTGTGGATGGGGCTAGGGCTAGCACATTATTAATAGTATGATGGCGAATAGACTTTTCAGTGTTGCAGGATAAAAATAGGACTCATTTATGTCATATGTCCCAGAAGCTGTACTTGTTGTGAGTACCATGATCACGCCTCAGCTTAAGGCGCAAATTGAAAGCTTTGCATTAGAGCATGGTATCAAGCTTAATGTTATGCCAGAAGATATTTTCTTTGCTCGGCCTCCTATGGCTGGCTGTCATGTTGTTGTAGTGCCTAACTTTGATAATGTGCATGATTACCTTGACCGTGCTGTACGTCAAAAATTTTCTCTTGGTGTTATACCTGTTGCCGGTCAGAATAGACTTCGTGAATTATTGCGTCTCCCTGCTGCCATAGAAGAGGCTATTCGTCTCGCTTTTGAATCTGAACATACGCCCATTGAACTTCTTCGTTGCAATGGTGAAATAGCACTTGGTATGGTCACACTTGGTACGAATCCATTTATTGATGGTCGTAGTAAAGCTTTTATTAATAGAAATCGCTCTCTTTTTGAACAGCTTGTATTTCTACTGGCAGTTGCATGGCAGAGTCTTCGCAGTTTATTTCGAATACATCCGTTTCCAGTGACACTTACGGTGGGTGATGGAGCGCCATTAAAAACTGCTATTACAGGTATGGTGGCCATAGAGAATGATATACGTGGGCCAGCAGCAAGGCTAGTTGCACCCCATTTAAGTATGGAAAATGGGTTTATTAATGCTCTTTTTATTGCGCCGAAATCTATCTGGTCCTATTTGTCATTTGTATTTGCAGGGTTAGTGCCCAAAAATCAATCATTAGCTAAGCTGCCAAATACAGTAAGTTTCGTTTTAGTGCCATCTATTGTTGTAGAGCTTAAAGAAGAAACGGACTATTTTATTGATGGTCGCCGACGGACAGCAGATACACTCGTTATGGCTGTTGAACCAGCCGCAGCGAGTGTGAATGTATTGCCAGCAGCTCAACCGCAAAAAGCCCTGAAAGAAGTCACTCGAACGGACAAATTACCCAAAGGTGAGGAGCAGCTCAAGTTCATTTCCAATGCCTTACCTTTGTTTACGCATGCTGCTGAAAGTGACTTTAAAGATTTATTTATTCAGCTGCGAGAAGTGGCAAGGCCCCATACAACATTCTTAACGCTTATGGTGTTAAGTGCCATTGTGGCGAGTTTAGGGCTTTTCTTATCGAGCCCTGCGGTCATTATTGGTGCTATGGTGTTAGCACCACTTATGTCACCGATTATTTCCCTGGCTATGGCGCTTTTACGCCGTGATCAGAACTTAATGATGCAGTCCTTAGAAACCATTGCGATTGGCGTGTGCTTAGCCATGGGGACAGCAGCTTTAGTGACATTTATTATTCCTGTTGATCGTATTACTGCTGAAATTGCAGGCCGCTTGCAGCCGAACCTCTTAGATATGGGGGTTGCTATTGCTTCTGGCATTGCTGGAGCTTATGCCTATGTTCGTGAAGATGTTGCCAAGAGTGTGTCCGGCGTAGCCATCGCTGTTGCCTTGGTACCACCTCTGTGTGTATCTGGTATTGGTTTAGGCTGGTGGGATTGGCATGTATTTAGTGGTGCGATGCTATTATTTCTCACTAACCTTGTTGGTATTTCACTGTCTGCTGCATTAACATTTCTTGTGCTTGGTTTTGCGCCGCTTGATCGAGCTCGCAAAGGGCTTATGCTTTCAGCCACATTAATGGGGCTTATTGCAATTCCATTATCTGTTTCTATGTGGGAAATGGCATCACATTGGCAGCTAGAACAAACCCTATCTCAACTGCATTTAAAAATAGATGATCAAGATATCGTTTTGAAAGATTTGCACGTGCAGGTGCATGGTGAGTCAACGGTTGTACAAGCTGATGTGCTGTCCGATCGCTTATTAAGTCTTGAAGAGTTACGGACGTTAAAAGTGCAATTGGAGTCTCATGCTGGCGATACTTTGGAGCTTCAGTTAACGCCAAGGGTGAGGCTGTGATAGGCGTTCTTTTAACTCATCTATACTTATAGCTTTAATCTTATTATTGTGATGTATCATATGAAATGCGCATTTTTCACTTTGTCGTCTGCTTGTGCTGCTTTTTTGGCTTTATCTGGTGTACAAGCAGCTGCCCCTCAAAACAAGTTGAAATATTATCTTGACCAAATTGAAACTTATCGTGAAAGTGCTCGTAAAAAGACGCTTATAGAGCTCACGAAAGAAGTTTTAGAGATACGAATTAAGCCTGCCAAAAAGAGTGATGGCGTTAATTCTTATAATTTGGGTGATAAAAATAGCGCAAAATTTATTGGGTACACAGAAGTATTACAAGAGCGGGCTGAGGCAAATGAGAAAGATGGTCAGTACTTCTATGGTGTCTATCTATTACAAGCCTGTATGTCTCTTAATAATGGTGAGCATTTTCCAAGCTATGGAAATGCATGCATAGATGCAGTTAAAGCTTTTGAAACAGCTGCTGAGCAGGGTAACCCCAATGCCATGCAAAATCTTGGCATGATGTACAAATTTAAGTTGGTTAAATCTAATAAAAGCACTGTAGTAAGCGATTGGTATTTTAAAGCTGCTAGTCTCTATTACACGAATAAAGAGACTGATAAAGCCCTGAATGCAATTGAAGAAGTCTTATATGAAAATCAATTTTACCCTGGTGGAATACAGCTGAAGTATGTAATTGAAAATAACATTCCTTTAATGGATGGTGATGTTACATGTGAGGAGATGGAGAAGTTCCCAGCGTTAGTTTTTCATCCTATTGATTTAGGTAGTGGGCTTGGTTCTCCTGTTTCTATTGATTATTATTGCCCGAAAAATTTAAGTCAGCTTGAATTTCTTAAACCCCTTGTAGCCCAAGCAGATAATTTGAGAGGCTCTTCTGGTCTTCCACAAATCTGCACAGGTTCTATTGTGCATGCCCGGTGGCGTTATCATCAATTTGCTTTGCTTAAGATGGGATATTATCCGCAAGCTTATGACAACTCTCCTGTTAAAAGCACCAAAGTGAGTTCATATTTTGAAGACTGGAGCTATCAAAGCTTTCATAATCGAGCCCTGTTTAAAACTCATTTAAAAGAAATTGAGCGTGTGAGACCACTATTAGTGAAGTGGTATCAAAATGAGCATGGCGTTACAGCCAAGGTCGCAACATCATATACAGAGATTGCTCTTCGTGCTATTTCAGGTTATGGGTACGATACTGTGCCTTCGTATTTAAGCAAACCTGCTTTACTTCCATATACAGCTGAAGCAACTGAGGGGCGCTATAAGCAATTAATTCAGAGCTTAGGCTCCCCTGACCAAAAAGTATCAGACACTGCTGTTTTAAATAGCTTAAGACGTCTACTTGTACACGAAGCCCCCGTTGATGTCATTCAAAAAGTTATTCAGCATTTATCTCGTGTGTCAGAAAAAGGGCGAATGGAGTCACTGCTTTCTGTAGCTATCAAGAATTCCAAGTATGTTGAAATTTTACTTAATGCTGGCTTTTCTCCAAATTTACAAAATGAGTTTGGTAAAACGCCGCTTTATTATGCAATTGAATTTAATCAGCATGATTCCGTTCGGTTACTCCTAGAGCAGGGGGCAGATATTAATCATAAATATAATGCTGGCTATGAAGACTCTTGGCATTGCCTTGGTGTGACTTATGGGCGTACGCCTTTAATGCATGCAGCACAACATGCAGATGAAGCAATGGTTCAGTTGTTATTAGATAAGGGGGCAGATAAAGCCTTGCAAGATGAAAGTGGCTCTACCGCAGTTGATTACGCTCAAAGACATGAAGATAAAAATATGATAAACCTGATAACTGCGAAGCTCTAAGCTTTATTTCTTAAGCCGCCATAAACACTAAGAACTCAAGTGTTTGACTGTTTGAAAAGGATATCTCATGGTCGAAAAGTTTATCCAAGATGCTTTGATTCTTTGGGCGACAATTGATCCAATTGGGACAATGGCTGTCTTTGTATCTGTTACTGCAGGCTTGAGTCAGCAAGAGCGTCAGCGGGCTGCTGTACGAACAGTATTCTATGCAGGCATGGTTTTAATAGGTTCAATTATTATTGGACAAATTTTACTTACAGCCATGGGGATACGCCTAATTTCATTGCAGCTTGGTGGCGGTATTATTCTATTTCTTTTTGGTCTGCAAATGATTTTTGGTGCCTCTCAGCAAAAACTCAAAGAGGATCCTGATCATGATGTGGCAGTTTTTCCTCTTGCAATTCCAGGGACTGCTACCCCTGGGGCAATACTCGCTGTTATTCTTTTGACGGATAACCATATTTACTCTATACCAACTCAAATTGGCACTGCCGTTATTACTTTGAGTATATTGGGCATCACTTGGCTTTTGTTGTGCTTTTCTGAAAAGATATTGCAAATCATTGGTCATGCTGGTGCTTCGATTTTGACAAAAGTGATGGGTATGATTCTGGCGGCGCTTTCTGTCGAGCTTGTGATGAATGCCATTGGTGTTGAGCAATGGTTGCAATCAGCGGTTTAGGTAAAGATCATGATATCCTCTTATTCATGTGTTTAATTCAACATGGAGCGGAGTATGCAAACTCAAGTAAGAGCTTTTCAACCACAAGATCAAGATGCAGTTCAACAACTACAGCTCGCTAAGCATCAAAGCATGTTTGCTATGCCATTTGATCAGTTTTTGGTGACAACGCCTGGTGAATTTGACGGCTTTGTTATTGAATATGACAGCAGTGTTGTTGGCTGTTTTATGATTGATACAACCTATGCTAAAAAAATGGATTTTTGCGAATCGAGTGGCTTGGGGCTGCGCAATGTTCTTATCGATCACCGCATGCAAGGTAAAGGCATAGGTGTTCAAGCCATTATTTCATTGTTAAATAAGATGAAATCCTTATATCCAGATCATAACCAGCTGTATCTAACAGTTAACTGTCGTAATGGTAGTGCGATTAAGTGCTATATCAAGGCGGGGTTTGTGGATACCGGCGAGCTCTATCTTGGTGGTGATGCCGGGCCACAGCATATTATGAAAGCCAGTTTCTAATGGGAATATGATAAGATGGCCTCTTTTTTGATTTGCGACCTGTTGTATGAGGGAGAGGGCCATGATTCTTAACTGGAACTTACAAAAAGACCAACATTCTATTCACACAGCTCATGTTGAAGCATGTGATGATGTCACCATCAAAAATGCGATTGAAGCAACTATTGAAAAAGCCGTCTCTCATATTGGCGATAATGTTAAAGATGAATCTCGTTATATTATCTTTGAATGGAATGTAGAAGCTGCTTCTTTGACAATTGCTATAACTGATGACACAAAAACGCAAGATGCTCACCATATTGTTGTATGCGCGTTTTCTGATTTTAAAATTGATGCACAAGAAAGTGCTGTCTATGTTCGTGAGCTTATAATGGATTATCTACCAGTCTGCTCAGGGCTTATGAAGTCATCCCTTGTTGCTGTGTACCACTCTGAAGGGCGCAATAGAACATCTCTTCTATAAAGTAAAAGAAGTTATACCTAGGGCCCAATTGATAAAGCAAATAGGGCTCTAGATGAAGCTGCAATTAAAAAAAATCATTCCATGTCTTCTGGTGGTTACTTCCATTTTTACAGGTTGTACGCGAGAAATCGATAAAAAGCATTCTCTTTGCATGAGTTTAGATATACCTATGACTCAACAGGAAAGCTTTGATTATGCCTCAGTATTGTTATTAGATTTAAATAATAACGGTATTGTTGATACAACGGCTTTTGATAATTCTTCAGCCTATTTTGATTTCGACGGTGATGGCTTTAAGCAGAAAACAGTATTTGCAGCAAAGCAAGATGGGGTTTTAGTACGTGATTTAAATGGTGATGGTTTAATTACCTCAGGCAAAGAGCTTTTTGGGGGCGCAACCACTTTGAGAAATGGTGGGTTCGCAGATAATGGTTTTATTGCCTTAAATGAATTGGATTCAAATGGCGATCATCGTATTACTGTAGAAGACCCTGCATATAAAGAGTTAAAAGTACTCTCTGACTATGATGATTCCGGCATCGTCAAATTAAATGAATTTAAAACCTTGGAAGCCTTGGGCATTAATGCTATTGATATTACCTGCGAAGTGGAAAATAGAACTGATGATCAAGGTAATCAGCATCGTCAAACAAGCAAGTATCACACAGAGACGAATAAAACATTTAAGATTACAAATGTATGGTTGCAGCAAAATCTCACAGTAACTCGAGATCAGCATGTATGGATTCCGAAAGATATTCAAGGTTTACCTAATGCCAAGGGTTTTGGTACATCAGGTTCTTTACATACAGCCATGTTTAAAGATAAGTCCGGTCAACTTAAAGCACTAGTGGACGCTTTTATAAATGCTGAAACGCATTTAGAGCGTGTACGATTAAATGAGCAGATTATCTTCGCTTGGACTCAACAACCTGAAAAATATTCGACCTATTATCAAGCGCCCATGGATGCACGTCGCATAGGTGCTTTAGAGGTATTTTACGGTCATAAATTGCCAAGACCTAATGGGATTGGTCGTCAATTTGCACAACTCTACAATAAACAATTTGATGAATTTGCTGATACTGTTTTTTATCAGCTGAGTTCACAAAGCTTCTTAAAAGCCTATTTTGAAAAAGCCCTTTGGTCACGAGATCAATTGGCTGAGGTTTATGCCGGCCACTACCAAAAAATAGTGCCCTTATTATTTGACTTGGCCTATAACGATCCTGTGAAAGCCCAAGAAATACTTCGCGATTTTGCCAAAGCGGTGAGAGGTGTTGACCCATATAAACCAATTAATGTAGAACTGTTACGCAAAGCAATAGGTGACTTTATTGGTGATGGCCACATGTCTCGATATTCTGCGAGCTCTGTCAATTTAACATTGAGTGCACTCTTTGATGTATCCCATTCAGCTGATGTATTTGTTGGAAATAAGGTTGATAATTTAGCTTTTGGTCTAGGTGGTAATGACTTGCTGTATGGTAAAGCAGGGAATGATACATTATTTGGTGGTGCTGGTTACGATGAACTCTACGGTGGTGTTGGTAAAGATAGCCTGAATGGTGGAATGCATGATGATATTCTCAGTGGCGAAGCTGGTGATGATTTTCTGATTGGGGCCCAAGGTGATGATATTCTCATCGCTGGTCTAGGAGACGATACCTACCAATATTCCAGAGGTGATGGTAACGATATTATCAATAATTTTGATCTAGGCTCAGAGCGCAAAGACACCTTGTTTTTCGGTGATGGTATTGAGCCAAACAAGGTTCGTGTGACTCGTGATCAAGAGGATTTAGTCTTGGTTTTAATTGATCATAATCATACAGTTCGACTGCAATATTTTTATCGCTCACCATTTTATGAGATTAATCAGGTGATTTTTTCTGATGGCACTCGTTGGTCCCTTGTTGATTTATTGAAGCCATGAATAAGGTCGTTTGTAACAGAGCTATACTCAACAAAAGGTCAATGTAAATCTAATCAGACAAAGGAACTCTTATGCAATTATTTCCAAAAGCTTTTATCTTTTGTTTTTCACTTTTATTTTCAATTTACGCAACCGCTGGCGATTTAACTGAAAGCCAAGTCAAACAAATGCTAGAGCGTATTGAAGTGGCTGTTCAGAATCTCGATGCTGCGGCTATTGGTCGACAACTTGCTGATGATGTCTTTATTGAAGTGACTGTTAATGCGCAGGGGCAAAGTCAAGTTATTCAACTTGAAAAACAGCAGTACTTGCAGCTATTACAAACTGGTTGGGCTTCTTATGAAGACTATGATTATTCGCAAACAATTAACTCAATTGAAGTAAAAGGGAATAAAGCTTATATCTCTTCCAACTCTGTTGAAACGATGACAATACAGGGCAAAACAGTTGAGGCGGGCTCGAAAGAGGCGTCGGTTATTGAGCTTATTAATGGTGTGCCTTTGGTGACCGAAATTAAAGCAGTGACCGCAATGTAGTCTTTTAAGAAACCATGCTTATGTGCATGGTTTCTTTATAACTCTTACCTCATATTTTTTATTTAAAGCTCATCACAGTATGGCAGTGTTGGCTCATCATCTTGAGTTGCTAACTCACCAAAGAAAGTCGTTTCATAAATTGAGTAACCATAGACCGTTGATCTTGAAATCCCTCGAATTCGTAAGAACCTGCCTTTGGTGCCTGTCGCTAAGCTGAGGTTTTCAGAACCCCCTTGGCTGTTCACAATGGTCTTCACTGTGGTCCAAGTTTCGGCATTATTTGATGTTTGTATGCTATATGAATCGGCATGTGCTGCTTCCCATACAATAGAGATCGAATTAAAACTGTATTCTTCGCCAAAGTCATAATAAATCCATTCATCATTATTAAATTGGCTTGCCCAGCGAGTGTTTAAGTCATGATCAACAGTATAAGCTGCTTTCATATCATTGCCTTGCAGGCTCGATGCTTTTACGCGAATAGGTGCAATTTCTCCTTCTGCTAAAGAAGCTGCAGCTACGCTTTCAACTTGTGGGTTATCAAGCGTTGGGCCTTGGCCATTATTATCATCTGATGAGACATAACCAATAATTTGACTTTGGCAGGCAGAGCCTTCAAAACCTTCTTTGCAGATACAGGAATAGGTCGGTAGAACACCTAGGCTTGAGCCCAAGTAGCGTGCAGCGCATGCACCATTATCACCACAGGTAATACCAGCATCTTCACACATATCAGTTTGTTCTTGATGCCAGTCTGTATAGGTTTCAATTGCCTGTGTTGTGAGGTCTTGCTGAGCTTCGCAATTGGATGAAGGCATGGTTGGGTAGGCAGAGCAGGCACCATGACCCCAGCCAGCAAAGTCGCTTTCGAGGAAATCGCTGGCCATATAAAAGCGGCGATCATGGTTTGATGTAATTGAACCATTACAGCTACGGCCTTGGACATCGATGAGTAGCGTTTCTACACCCCAACGATTGGCTGTTGTTAAGTCACCAAAATCAATAATCCAGTCTTGCGGAATATCTTCACCGTTGGAACGGGTTAATTCATAACGATATTGATTGCCTGGAATCACTGGGATGCCGTAGCCTTGTTTTTTCTCTGTGATATACATATGTGGAATAGCATAGCTTGCCAGTTGGGCTCCTGTGTTTGCATCTTTAATGACGAGGTTCAGAGTTTCACTGGTGCCATTGGCAAGGTCATGGCTGAATACTTTTAATGGCGATAATATGGATTTGCATAGAATACCGTTGTTGTATTTTGTGGCCATACCTAGAGATGCTGCAGTAACACAATCATCACCAGGTAAATCAAGTAAATAAGAGAAGCGGGCAGAAACGAGAGAATTATATTCTGCTGGTAAAAAATAATGCTCTGTATTGCCTGCAGTATTTTTAGCTGCATTGTCAGGTGACAGGGTAAAGAGTCCACCAATATTGGCATCATTATTAGCAGTAAAATCTAAATACTGGTTTTTACCATTAAGCCATTTCACATTATGCAAGACATATTGCGGCATACATAAAATACCTGTAATACCTACTTTGCAATGGTGATTAGGTCCAAAGTCCACATTGCTGACAATAGTGTCTTCAATAATAAAAGCGCCCATGGCATCTGGTAGAGCAAAGTGAATATCTTTGTAATAAGCATCGCTTATATGAGCGGAACAGCCATCTTCAAAGGTTTTAGTTTCTTTCCAATAAATGCCATTTAAATTATTAATACTGGTGTGGTGGAAATATTGCACATCGCCAGCATTATATTGGCCAACAAAGGCATTACCATAATCAAAATGGTTCATGATGATATTGGGTAAGCCTTTATCTGAGCCATCTGTTTCGTAGGCATCGCAATCATTTGTCTTACCATTCGTAGCTGTACTGTGGCCTGTATCTCTGCGAGGGTAGTTGCTGTTCAGTAAATAGGTGCCAAAGCGACCACTGGAGTGAAATGTATTGCCATCCCAAATACCAAGGGGAATATTTGAACCGCATACCATATTTTGCACGGGGCCGCGACCAGCGCCAGCTTGGTTAAACATGCCATTAAAATGGTTTGCCATGCGATTGCCGATCATATGACTTGATGGGCTTTCCATGTAAATACCAGACTGATTGAGAGATGTATCGCCTTGCCCATTTGAGGTGCCAGGGACACTACAACCGCCATCTGCTGTAGGCCATGGGCAAATACCAACATTATATTTAATGGTGTTATTAACTTCGTTGCCATCTTCTACATAAATAGAAGCGCCGCGGACACCGTAGAGGACGTTGGCTTCCACTGTTGAGTGGTGAGTGGAGTGAACAATAAGACCACGTTGTTGTGAGTTTTCAATGGCGTTATTGCGGTAAACACAATCTGGGCAGTCCATCATGTGATGGAAATGCATGCAGTATTTACCTTCGATCCCACGCTGGCCACATTTTTCTACTCGAATATTCGCAATTTCTGCTTGGCTGCCATGGGCTGCTGCTGTATTCAAACCAACGGTGCAAGATTGTCGATTATCAGTACACATACAACCTTGCGTCGATGTGCCAAAGCCTGGAGCGGCTTCTGTTAAGTTGGCATCGCAGGCTACTTCTTCAAAATCATCCCCTGTAATAATAATATTGCGTGAGAGGTTGATGACTTCTGCCGTGTAGAGAGCAGCTTCGCCAGTTTCACTCATTGATAAATTCGATTTATGAAGCGCTGTTGCTGCAGTGCTTAGCGTAAGAGTGCCGTCAGCACTCATATCAGTAATAAAAAATGCTTCGGCGCTGCCTTCTGAGCGTTCTTTTGTTGGTGCAACTGCAATTCGATCATTCAGTTGCCAGCCCATTTCAAGTGGGTCATGCATGAGTTTCAGCGTTGTGCTGCCAATGGTTAAAGGCTCAGCTAATAAAGACCAAGTTCGAGTTAATTCGCGGCCAATCACTTTTAATTGAGGTTGAGCTGCTGCATCACCGTGCATAATGCCTGAGCTACCAAATGACCGTGTGCGCAGCATTGGGTGGACTGCACCGTTATTCATAATATAAATCCAGGCATTTTTATCTGGATTTTGTAAATTCATATCCCATGAACCGCCAGTTTCGACAACGGCAAAGCCTACACATAACCATTGGTCTGCTGTCGTTTGGGTTGAGTCATTCCAAATAACATTGCCACCATCTCGAACGAGTAAGGAGTGGACATGAAGGGAGGAATTCATTTCAAGGGTAATGCCATTTTCAATAATACATTGGTCTGTATCACTGCATTGGCTTTGGACTTGTGCTGCTGAAAGTGTGCCGCTGCCTTGAACAGTCACTTGGCGTAGTTGCGTTTTTTTACCTTGATTTATACAAGTCGCTAAACCTGCGGGGGCGTCGTGATCGACCTGAGCATAGGATTTTTGAATTAATTCAGCAAAGTCACTGACGTACTCAGCTGTATCTTCTTGCAGATAGGCATGGGCAATTGAAGAGGAAAAAAGACTTAATAATACAAAATAGAAGATATTTTTGAGCATGCTTTTTTTAGTCCTCATTCAACTGCAATGAATCAATAAAAAGTCTGTTTTAGCTGCGTAGAAATAATTCGTCTTTATTAGTATAGTGCTGGCATGGTGCTATAAATTGTTAAGTTTGTTTGTTTTGTTTCTTTTTGTTGGTTGTTACAAAGAGCATCTACTGTTGTATGAAATGCTGATCTAGGCTGTTGTTATGAGGATATAAAACTGAATTAATTTTTAATTAAAATAGGTGTTTTTCTTGGATATTCGCTTTATTTGTCTACTTGGTTTGTTTGTTTTAGCTGGTTGTGGTGGCGGTGCTTCTGAGTCTGATGAAAGAGGTGTTTCTGAGTTTGATAGTATTGAGCAAGTAACTCAAGAAGAAGCAGCTCAAGAAGAAACAGTTCAAGAAGAAACAGTTCAAGAAGAAACAGTTCAAGAAGAAACAGTTCAAGAAGAAACAGCTCAAGAAGAAACGCCCCAAGAAATTTGTATTATTCGTGAGGCATAATATTACATGTATTTAATGAATTAATTAAAAAAGAGGTTTTATTAATCGACTCGTTTTATTACTATTCAAGTTTGAGCTTAGAGCTTCAAAGAAAGCTGTCTTTAAGTCAAAATGTTTAAAAGTTAATCGTGTTATCCTAAAAAATAAACAGGCTGGATGATAATAAATCAACCAGTTATTGTTTTTTATTGAAATTCAACAGGGATAGATTGAGTAACACAGTCATCTAACAAGCCATTGCAAGCACGCATAATCATGTAGCCAGACTTTGGTAGTGTATCGATAAAGCTTTCAATATTAGTTATACCCGCACCATCTGAGCATGCGACTTTATATGATGTAGATAATAGGCAGCTTGTAGTCCCTTGTGCTTGGCAAACACTTAAAGCTGTTCCACAGTTCAGGCCAAGGAACTTTGTATCGCCATTCAAAGTTTTATCGTTACTAAAATAAAAATCAACACGATACATTGGCATATCTGCAATAACGCTCCAGTTTAGAGTAAAGCTGCGATTGTTTTCGTATGGGTTGATCGGTACTGTGCCGTTCGACGTGAGATCTGATGTGCCTGACATGGATAGTGAAAGGATTTGAGTATTCGTGCTTGTGGAGCTACCGTTAGAGCCGCCTATAGAGCCTGCTGAGCTCGAGTCACTACCGCCACCACAGGCTGTAAGCCCTAAAGCTGAACTTAAAGCTAGCCCTAATATCACTTTTTTCATTTTGTCTTCCTATGTGCCATCTTTTAAAATGGGCACATTATACTGATTTGCCATAGGTGTGGGAATCTAGAGAGACTGCATCAAAAGGAAATGAGTAAATTTTGGACTAATGACAGCTTAAGAGGCCCTATCAAGATAAATTAAATGACGGTCTTTACACTATTTGTTACGATGTTACTTTGCCTTGTTGGCTAGGCTTAAAAAGGAAGTCGAAGGCTTTCTCCTATTGTATTAATAAAATGGTTATCTCTATGAAATTATTAAAAATATCTCTACTTGCTGTGTGTTTGTCTTTTTCGTCTTACTCTTTTGCTGATGCTGCTTCTGAAAAAGAAGCGACAAAGCTTCTTGATACCATGGGCATGCAGCAATCCGTTGAGCAATCAATGGCACAAATGCTGGATATTCAAATTCGTCAAAATCCACGTATGGCGCAATTCCGCCCAGTTTTTAAAGAGTTTTTAAACAAGCACATGGGGTGGGCCAGCTTAAAGCCTGAAATGGTTAAAATTTATTCTGAAGCTTTTACTGCAGATGAGCTGCGCGATATTAATGCCTTTTATGATTCTTCTACCGGCCAAAAAACAGTTAAGCTTATGCCAAAGCTTATGGCTCAAGGTGCTCAAATTGGTTTAGCCAAAGTGGAGCAAAATAAAGCTGAGCTTGAGTCAATGATTAAAGCCTATGCTGAGAAGTTAAAAGCCGAGCAGGAGAGTAAGACTACAGCCGAATAACTTTTTTACTCTCTATTTTGCAGAGGTGTTTAAAATCACATCTCTGTGGAGCTTAATTACAAATTCATTAATCAATTTTTGGTCAAATCCATTTTGCAGCTGAGAATTTGCTTCAGCTTGTTCCACCTGCACTAATAGCACATCTATTTCACGTGCCACTTCTTCATATGGCAGTTTCCCTTGCTTTATTGCCAGTAGGTGGGCTGCTTCTGGTCTTGGGAATGTGATTATCTTTGTGTCCAGAAGCTCTATAGCTTCGTTTGCAATTCGCACAGCATGTGACAGGGCTTTCCAGTCAACACCATTATTTATTTCTGCTGCTTTGGCTCTTGCACCATAGTCGTTGAGTAGTTTGTCTGACATGGTACGAGCGAGCTTAATAGAGGCGCCCATGAGGGCTTTTTTACCACAAATTTCGATGTATTCTGCTTGGCTGCCGTCTGGTTGTGCTGTTGCACCAAAGGAGATGTAATTTGACTCTTTGACAAGTGGTAGGAATGTATCCCTTATTATTTCAAGTTTAGCTGTTGTGCCATACTGATCTTCTGCTGAGGTAAGAAGCCTGTTGCATTGGCGCACGAGCGCGAGTCGATCGCCTTTGGCGCCATATTTATGCGCTTGTTTTCGGCAGTAGCCTATAAACGCTGTCGCCTTTTTATTGACAAGCTTGTGCGCGATGCTTTTAATCTCTTGCCAAAGTGGGTCGTAGGCAAGAATACAGTCATTAGGTGCAAATAGCATGTCCAATGCAATAGTTTGGCCTTCTGCCACAAGTTGTAAAAAACGGGCTGGGGTAAACATCTCAAGGTCAATATCTTCAGCTGTATTTTTTTCACCTTGGGCTTTGACACGATTGATATTAATGGTTGGTGTAACCTGCTGTAGCAGTATATCTTCAGCACTTGGCAGATAAATGCCTTTTATATCAAGGTCAGAGGCTGGCGTTGATGTACCATAAAGATGCGAGCCAAATTTAATTTCAACAATTTTTTTCATTCTTTTCTCTTGGGGATTTTTTTCAATTGAGTCTTAGGGACATTGCCTAGAATATAATTTAATGATTCAATATACACCTAAAATTCAAAACATGCAGAGCCAAAATAGAAGTCTATATTATGATCTTAGCCATTGATGTTCAATACACAGAAAATAACGCTTGTATTGCTGGAGTTCTCTTTGAATCTTGGACAAGTCAAACACCCTTTAAAATGCAAGTTACTCTAGTTGATGGTGTTGCTGACTATGAACCAGGGCAATTTTATAAGCGTGAGTTGCCTTGTATTCTTGCATTATTAAATGAGATAGAGGAACCACTTGATTATATTGTTGTTGATGGATATGTCTGGCTTGGTTGTACGGGTCACAAGGGGCTTGGTGGGCATTTATTTGATGCTTTAAATAAAGCAACGCCAATTATCGGTGTGGCCAAAAAAGCATTTAAAGACACGCCAGAGGTATGTGCTGTTTATAGAGGTAAAAGTGCTAAGCCTTTATATGTAACCACGGCAGGCGTTGATTTAGAAAAGGCAAAAGAGTGGATTTCCTCAATGAAGGGTGCTCACCGTGAACCTGTTCTTCTTAAAAAGGCTGATCAGTTGTGCCGAGGCATTATATTGCCGAGTTAGCCGATATCGTATATTGGTAGACTGAGCGAATGTTATGTAAAGCCAAGGTGTTTTGAATTAAAGAAAGAGTAGAATAATTATTTGTTTTATTCGTCTTTTGAAGAGTCTAATCATGCAAATTACTAATCGAAGAAGTCAAGAAAGTCTTGAATGTACTTTAGATACTAAGCCCCAAGGGAGTGGTAGTAAGCTTAGTCTTTTAGCAGGTATTAAAGAAATAGGGCATGTTGTGTATGGCGAACAAGGTTCAGATCTGCGGATTCGTTGGATTGAGAACTCTATGAAAAGCACTTATAAAGGTGTAGGTTCAGCGCTTATCGATACTTTAAAAAAACAATGTCAGCAAAATCCAAGGCTTACTTCTGTAAGCTTATGTTGCATGGATGAAGATTCAGCAGTTTTTTTCTACAACAAAGGTTTTCGATTTGATGGTGAAGGTGCAAGCAGTAAAAATACACTTATGGATAACCTTCAGCAGAACCCAAACTTTCCAATGCCTGACGATATTTTTTTAATGGGTGAAATGAAAGCTTAAAAGGCCTAAAGTATTGTTTAAGGTTTCACGCCATCATAAAAGTCTTGATGCCAAATAATACTGCTGTGGCCATTTTTAATATTGGTTGTAGCAAAGCTAATCATATCCTCATAAAGTGTTATTGATGGGGTATCACCATTGTTAATTACACTTTTAAACTGGTTGTAGGCATCATTTGCTGGAATTGTCCAAAGGGTTTTTCCATGGCTCATTTTCTTAAATGACCATGGAAAGTAACCGCTTGTGTCTTGTTTGGCCCAGTTTGTGATAGCAGCAAGATTCTTGTTATCTGTTTCACCATACTCACCAATAATAAGGGGAATACCCATGTTATTGGTGTAGTCATCTCTATTGACTGTGTCTGCAACTGGGCCGTAATGATGAATTTCATATACAAGATTATCGTCCCAGGCTTCAGTTACACCTGTGGCATTTTGCGTTTGAGTATTTGTCCAATCAAGTTTTTGTAAATCAGAGCCCCACCATGAGCCTTCAGCAATAATAATGTGGTTTTGGTCAACCTCTCGTATAGCGTTTCGTATACTGATATAGGAGGGCAGTAATTCATACTCACGGCCGTGCTGTGGTACAGGTTCATTTAATAAATCATATCCCCATATTTGCGGCTCGTTTGCATAGCGTGTAGCAATATGTTGCCAAACAAGACTTGCAATCTGGATATTGGATTGGTCATCCCAAAAAGTGACAGACGCCCGAGGATGTGAAGCATTTGAGTTTAGATTATCGCTATGATCCCCAGGGTTTTGATAACCAGGAGCCGCATGCATATCCAATAAAATATAAATATTGTAAATTTTGCACCACTCAATAAGACGGTCTAAATATGTAAACCCATCATTCACAAGCGTGTTGTTTTGCCAAAAAAGTGTGTAGCTAAAAGGAACTCTTACACTATTAAAACCAAGGTCTTTAAGGTCTGCAATGGTTTGCTCTGTCACATAGTTTGCACGCCATTGGTGCTCGAACTCAAGGGCTTGTGACTTACTGCCAAAAGCTTGCTCTAGTTCGTTTAAAAACTGTGTATGGGGGCGGTACTCATAGTCACCCATCATTAAGTAACCTTCCCACAGGAGCCAGTTACCTAGATTGATGCCGCTGAAAAAAAGAGGGTCACCATGTTCATCAATAATGTGTGTTCCATGTGTCGCGACAAATGAAGCTTGTGGTTGAATAGCTTGATCTTCGCCTGCACAGCCGTAACTATAGATTGCAAATGCATATAATAATGCTGTTTTAAATGAATATAGCTTCACGGCATAATCTCTCTATTCCATGCTTGAGCGCACTTTTTAAAGGGTATCCTTAATAGTGTATAAGACTGGTTTTACATGGAGTGTAGAGAATTGGTTACGAACTACATTACTTTTGGTCATAATATTTTAGTTACAATAGCCAATTCTGTCTTTGAGCCCATTATTCAATGCTGGCAATATACGCTTTTAACGAAAAGGATGATTATTATGTCCTTTAAGTAGATGTATACATAAAGAGGGAAGTATCATGGTTGCATGTGGCGATTTTTCATTTTCAGCTCAAAATATTAATAAAGCTTCAGGTTTTACAGATAAAGCAGGCTGTCGTGATCAAATAACAAAAGGCTACCTTATAGAGCTTGTTGATTGTAAAGAGCCTGTTGTAAAGACTAATGCGACTGGTCGTTCATTATCTTTTCCAACAGATAAATCACCTATCTATATGGCTATTTGCCAAGCCTGTGCAGCACCTGTAAAAGGGAATTACTACCAATATACGCATGATGCACAAATGAGTGAAGAAAGTTTTTCTGGCTTGCGTTCCTTCAAATAATAAGGCTTGTCGCACGGCACGTGGGGTTATTACCCCACGAAAAATTTATAAGAGAGACGAACTAAAGAAAATAAGAGTGCCCACCACATCAGTGACCGGAATAGTGTCTGGTTAATTCTATTTAAAAGATATACCCCTGTTTGAGTGGCGATTAATGCAATAATGCTAAGGCTTAGGATCAACCAAATTGAATCCATAAATGCAAAACCCATTGCAATGTAAGCCATGATTTTAGATGTATGTGTCATTAATGCCATGCAAGACTTATTAACGACAATTTCTTCTTTCGTCAAATCATCTCGATAAAAAAAAGACCCGAGTAATGGGTCAACAGCACCAATTAAAATCCCAAAAAATCCAGTAATAACCCCAACCCAAAAGTAGTTACCATGTCTAATTTTTATATCTGGAATTTTACTGGGCTTAAATAGTGTATATGCCAATAAAATAATCAATAGCAAAAAAGGGATAGTCTGGCTTGGTTTGTAGACTGTCATCACTAATGCAATGGCTACTGACCCTAGAATCGCGCCAAACATAAATGGTAGACACATAATCCAAAGGATATGGCGTCGTAATAACCATGTGCGCGCACCTGTACACCAGAGCTGGATTGCACCATGTATTGGTATAAGCGGGGAGAGAGGAATAAAAATATTCATGCCTGTCAGCATAAGAATGCCGCCAGCCATCCCTGTTACAGCGCTGATTAAGGCGCTGCCAAAAACAATGAATGCTAAACAGGTAAATGAAACGAGAGATACATCGCCAATATCCATAAAATAAATCCTTAGTTAGAGTTATCTTAGGGGAATAAGCGCGATGTATCCATTCAATTTATATGCTTGGTGTTGGGATAGGCTTTCCTGTGTAATTCTCTTCGTCAGTTGGAGGTGAGTTATAAAGCTTGTTAACGTAGTCCTTGTCATCTTTAAGATGAGGGAATGCCTCTAATAGTTTTTCATTGTATTCATTTCGAACATAGTCCTGAAGTTCTTCCATTTGAGCAATTGTCATCTTTAAGCGGTAGTCTTTACCAATAAATTGAGGGTCTTTTTTCTCTGCAGTACCAAACTGTTTATACTTTTGTGTGGCAAGTAGTGGGTTTGTTTCTGTTACTACACCAGTTCTAAAACCAAGATTCGACATTGGCAGCGTATGTAAAATCGTATGCCCAGTTTTATCATAGGCTGCATGTTGATATGACGCTCTCATTGGGATTTGAGACGAGAATGTCTGGAAGTTTGAGCCTGGCATAAACACATTATAGAGTTTTTGCATGACGTAATAGCCAAAGAGCGTGTGGTGTTGGTAGAAAAGATTACCTTGTGCTCGCTTATCTTTATCACTTGCATCTTCTTCTAAATCTTCAAGAATTCGCTTAGGTGTGTTTTGGAGTTGTAAATCAGAGCCTACAGTTGATTTATAGATCATGTTTTTTCTTTCATCAGCTGAAAGAGGTTTTGTGCCAAAGCAGTCACGTGAGATTGAGAAACCGCCACCATCACGAATTATATAATTTTCAATACTGCCATTTTTAACACTCACAAGCAGGTTTTGAGAATGAGGCTCAATAGAAATACCATGTTTAAGCAGGTGAATCGCACTGTTAATGTAATGATCTATTAATTGATCTTTAAAATAATCCACAAGGGTTTTGTTTTTATTTTCAGGTCTGTTTAACCAGTTTCGAGCCAGTGTATGTACAAGGGGTTCATGGCCTCCGAGCACTGACATCAATGCAGACATGCTGATCACTTCACTTTGTTGCGGTTTGTTGTTGCTAAATGGAAACTCTCGTACCAGCATCGAAAGAGGGAATACATCTTTTAGGCTCATGTGATCAGGGTAGCGTGGAATAATACCGGCTGTTTCTTTGAGTATTTGCATGCCTTGTTTTCCATCGAAAGACTTCATGGCTTTTTCAAAAAGCTCTGAAGCTTCGATGCTAGAAAAGACTTCTTCATGCCACAGCTTTTTGCCAACATTACCCCAAGTTGTACCATCAACACCGATTTTTATCGTGATAGGTTTATGTGTGTCACCTAGTGTTGCTTGCTTCTCTAATGCGACAACTAAGGATCTGTATGATGATGTTGGTGTGGCAATAAAAGGCGAGTTTTCAGCTTTTACTAATTTATAGCTGCCTTTTGGTAACTGTTGTTGCATTGCTTCAATCACTTTCTTTGGTGCTTTCATAGTGGCGGGATGAAGTGGAATGCACACATAAAGCTCACCTTTATGTTCTTTTTTCATCATCTCTGGAATATGGCCAAGGCCAAGTGTTACAACATCTTTTGCTTTTACCATAATATAGGGTAATTGAAATTGAACTCTTTTTTCAGGAAGAAACTTAGGATCAAAGCTTTCTACAAAAGTACCAGGTGTCCAATGATTGCCTTGCTTAACATGCAGTGCTTGCTCTGTATGTATATGATGTAATCCTTGCAGCCCTGCAACTTCATGCCAGAAGTCAGCATCGAATGGAACAGGTTCTGCAGCTGAAAAAATGGAACTTAAACTAAAAGAAACATTTTTAAGGTTTTCTGTAATTGGGGAGAAATGTTCAAGAATCTTTTTTTGGTATGGGTCAATAATAGACTTTTGAGCCTTGGCAAATGTTCTTGAACGTGGTGCAGGTACAGGTTCAATACTATTCCAAGTGGCGCTTTTTTTTAAATGCGGGTTAAAGTTTAATGGAAGTGTAGGGGCTTTAACGAGACTTGTAGCAGAAGGCATAATAACTATTCACTCAGACTAATAACAAAAAAATAAAAGTGATATTAGCATTTAAAGATGAATTATTGCTTATTGCGTTACAGTCTTTATATTTGTTTTTCGTTTATCTTTAATTGAAATATAAATGAGTTAAAGTGTTAATATATACCCATAGCGTTAAAGATTTAGGTGTAAAAGGCGCCTCATGAAATTGCTCAGCAAGGCGTGAC
>TARA_B100000686_G_scaffold83058_1_pt1 | contig 21486 bp, 18 predicted proteins | sample TARA_B100000686 | Tara Oceans TARA_B100000686 (sample SAMEA2622733) | marine metagenome | biome: marine biome (ENVO:00000447); feature: marine epipelagic mixed layer (ENVO:xxxxxxxxx); material: "saline water (ENVO:00002010), including plankton (ENVO:xxxxxxxx)" | depth 150 m | reverse complement strand
CAAGAAACCATCTTCGATAGGTTGCCTGAACATAGTCTTCACACCAGCCTTCCTGCATCCCCAACACGGCAACCCGATTGGCCAAGTCGAACTCTGCCAACGGATAAGGAGCGGGAACCCGCGCCGAAAATCCATAGCCCTGTGCCCGCCGCTCAATATCGCGCCACATGTAATCGACTTTCGTCTTCTTGCTCGGAGGAAACGGTACATTGTCCATCTCACGCATGATCTTGCGTACGCTGAAAGGCTGCCAGGAAAAAGACGCGCCAGTCTCTTTCGCCACTACACCAATGCGGGTCACCGACAGATAGGTGTAAGTGCTCCCGATTGAGAACCAGAACTGAATATCTCTCATTATCGACTCCTTACTACCGCCAACGGTCCCGCTCTAGGATCTAGTCACGGAAATTTACGTACTGGAGCGGCAGGCCTGCATCTTCTTCCTTCAGCAGAGCGATGACCGCCTGAAGATCATCACGCTTTTTGCCGGAGATGCGCAGTTGCTCACCCTGAATTGCAGCCTGGACCTTCATCTTGCTTGACTTGATCTTCTTTACCAGTGTTTTGCCCAGTGCGGTATCAATACCGCGACGAACCGTCACCTTCTGCTGCACCTTGCCGCCACCACGCTCTTCAACCTCACCCGGTTCGAGACAGCCGATGTCGATGCCGCGCTTGACCAATTTGGGCTCGAGAATATCGCGTACCTGACCGGCCTTGAATTCATCGTCCGCGAAAATGGTCAGGACTGGCTCTGTATATTCCACGCGGGCATCGCTGCCCTTGAAATCAAATCGGTTGCTTATCTCACGGTTCGCCTGATCAATCGCATTGGCAAGTTCGTGCTCATCAACTTCGCTGACTACATCAAAAGAGGGCATGATCTTTCTCCTCGTAACTTACTCAGGCCGCAGCGTACCCACCGTCAACCATATAGACGCCGCCGGTACAGTAGGCAGAGGCATCCCCTGCCAGATAGACCGCCAGGCCGGCAATATCTTCCGCAACTCCCAGTCGACCCAAAGGGATCTTGCTCAGAAAACGTGTAAGGTTTTCCTCATCACTCCATAAGGCCTCACTGAATTTGGTCTTGATCAGCCCCGGACAAATGGCATTGACGCGGATCCCATCGGGACCCCAGTCCTGCGCCATCGCCTTCGTCAGATTAATGAGTGCCGCTTTGCTCACGCTGTACATTCCAATACCGGCCTCGGGGGTCAGTCCTCCTATCGAACTCAAATGCAGGATGGAGCCACCACCACGCTCCTTCAGGACCGGATAGGCCCGTTGACACAGCAACAGAGGTCCCTTGAGGTTGACATCAATAATCTTGTCGAAGGCGCGCTCGTCCGTCTTCTGGATCGGACCGTATACCGGGTTGGTCGCTGCATTGTTGACAATGATATCCAGACCGCCATACGCCGCGACAGACTGATCCACGAGATGCTCGATATCCTCCATTCGACCCATGTTCGCCGCAATAGCCGTCGCTTCGAGCCCATCAGCCCTGAAAGCTTGCGCCACTTGACCTACCGCTTCGGCATTGCGACTGCTGACGATCACGCTCGCACCAAATTCGGCCATCCCTCTGGCGATTGCCTCACCGATCCCCTTGCTGGCTCCAGTGATAAGGGCAACCTTGCCCTCAAGTTCGAAGAGGCGACGCATTTTTGATTCACTACGCATACTGATAATTTCCCGAAGATCACTCGCCACAAACCTGCGTGCACCCGAAATTGGGGCCGATAGCGCAACCGAGGTGCGGATTCAGGTTCTGAGTCTAAATCAGAAACTACGACTTCGCTTAGATCCCATCATCTACCGACAGACCCCTTGGCAGCTCCTTTTGCTTATCGAAGAAGGGCAACGCCACGATATCACAGTCATGGTCATTACCTTCGACATCACGAAGCGTCAGAACGCGACCGACCCATTCAGTACCGTCCTCTGCCGCGTGGTCAAACACCACATAGCCGATCCCCTTTTCCAGTGTCGGCGACCAAGCACTGCTCTTGGTGATGCCCACTCTTGTCCCATTTTCAAGAATCTCAAGTCCTGAATTCACCTTGCCTTGCTCACAGACATAGCCGTACAGGCGGCACTTCCTGTTCGCGCTCTGGAGGGCCTGCTTACCAACGAATTCTTCCTTGTCGAAATCCACAAAGGCGCCCAAACCCGCATCGAACGGCGTCATCGTCAGATCAATGTCTGACTGATAGTCCAGGATACCCGCCTCAATCCGGCGAAGACCCAGCGATGCGCTACCCGACCGCTCCAGATCGAACGCCGCACCTACGGAAAACAGATAGTCCCACAAAGCCGAGTGGTCAAGGTTTGCGTTCCCGTAAATCTCAATTCCTATCTCTCCCGTCCATCCCGTTCGAGAGACCAGCACCTCCTGCCCACCAAAATCGAACATGGACGCATGAAAGTAGCCGAACTTCTCCGGCACCTGGCCGGGCGCCGCTGCTTTGAGAAACTCGAGTGAGTTCGGGCCCTGGACCTGTAATACACGCGACTGCGGATCTGAGACCGTCACGTCCATCCCGTCCGATAGGGCGAGAAACCACTTGGCGGTATCGCCATTGGCCTCTACGTACCAGAAGCGATCTTCTGCAAGCCGGATCAGAACCCCGTCCATGACCAGTCCGCCGTGTGGTGCGCAGATCAGCGCATAACGGGCCCGCCATAACGGCAGGTCCGTGATACGGCGACAAAACGCCTTTTCCAGAAGACGCACAGCATCCCGGCCCGCAACTTCGACGGGCCGCTCCGGAATGTCGTACAGCATGATGTTACGCCGCAGTTTCCAGTACTTGTCTAGGGGATCATCCTGATCAGTGCCGACCGCCGAAAGCCGGCCAGCATAAACCGAATACATGATGCCGTCTGTCAGCCATTTATCGGCATAAGGCGACTGCTCGATCCCGCGACGGAAGATTTGTACAGTGGAAGAAGAACCCGCGTGGGCTCCTCGGTAAACCATGCGAATGAGTTCTTCTTTATTCATGATGAGTGTTCTCGCTTGACATTGGCCCGAACAGATTAAGGGGCTCGATTTACAAATGGGTTCGAAACGGCAGAGTCCGGATTGTATTCGCCCGCCTGTATACTGCGCTCATGCGCGCGACCCGAATGCTGGACCAGCCCATCATTCATCCCGGCATGGATGACCGGATCGGCACCAACATCAACGGTCCGAGCGTGATCCGGGTGCCGGCCTGGGTAACGCAACCGCTCGGACGCTACTATCTTTACTTTTCGCATCACAAGGGGACATTCATCCGATTGGCTTATGCGGATGACCTTAAAGGTCCGTGGCAAATTCACCGCCCGGGGGTATTGGATGTCTCAGAGTCGCTTTTTGCGCCAACGGACCCGCCCGAACCGCCGCCAGATCAGCGTCCCAGTTGGGCAGATACCTTGCCCGGAGGATATCTTTACGCTCACGTCGCCTCACCGGATGTGAATATCGACGAAGAAAGCCAGCAGATCCGGATGTACTACCATGGACTGCTGGACAACGGAGATCAAAAAACCCGGATAGCCTACTCTGAGGACGGCCTCCATTTCGTACCACGCGCACCATTGCTCGGGCCACCCTACTTCCGGGTGGTTCGGCACAAGGACTGGATCTACGCAACAACCTGGCAGGGACGCTTTCTTCGCGCCCGGCACTGGGACGGGCCTTTTGAAGTTCAGCGCGATCCGGGGCCTGCCATGCAACTTTTTGGCGAGAACAGCACCCTTGAGCCCCGTCATCCCGCATTGTGGCTGAAAGGGGACACTCTGCACCTTTTTTTTTCATGCATGGGCGACTGTCCCGAACAGATTTATCACTGCCAGTACGAACTTGATGAAGACTGGGACGATTGGGTTTTCACCGAGCCACGCATCTTGTTGAGCCCTCAAGAGGTCTGGGAGGGTTCGGATCTGCCGCGCCAGCCTTCAGTAGTGGGCACCGCGACCGAAAGACTGTGCGAATTGCGCGACCCTGGCATCTTTGTCGATGAAGATCAGGTCTACATTCTGTACAGCGGTGCGGGCGAGGCCGCGATCGGCATCGCCCGACTTGAGGAGCATTGATCAGGCCGCGTCGTCGACCGCGATCTGCTCAAGCGTCTTCGCAAAAAGGCTCACGGTCCGATCGATATCTTTCAATTTGTCCAATCCAAAAAGGCCGATCCGAAACGTCCTGAAGTCTTCGGCTTCATCACACTGTAGCGGGACCCCTGCTGCGATCTGCATCCCGAGCTCGGCAAATTTCTTGCCAGTCTGCATCTCGGGGTCATCGGTATAACTCACCACGACACTTGGCGCCTTGAACCCGGCCGCGGCGAGACTCTTGATGCCCTGTCCTTCTAGCAGTTCGCGCACCCGGCCGCCCAGTTCTTCCTGTGCAGCGCGGGCATGAGCAAAGCCCATCTCGCGAGTTTCCCGCATTACTTCAGCAAAGGCACGTAACCCATCAGTCGGCATAGTGGCATGATAAGCATGGCCGCCATTCTCGTAGGCCGCCATGATCTCTCGCCATTTCTTCAGGTCACAGGAAAAACTCGTGCTGGTCGTTTCCTCAAGTACCGTCTCGCCATGTGCGCTCAACATAACCAGGCCCGCACAGGGAGAACCGCTCCAGCCTTTTTGCGGCGCACTGATAAGGACATCCACACCTGTCGCCACCATATCCACCCAAAGTGTTCCGGAAGCAATGCAATCCAGCACCATCAGACCGCCGTGCTCATGCACCGCATCGGCCAATGAACGGATGTAATCATCGGGCAGCATCATGCCTGCAGAGGTCTCAATGTGCGGGGCACACACCACATCGGGTTTTTCTAAGTGGATCGCTGCAACCACTTCATCGATCGGCGCTGGCGCATAGGCGGGATGTTTTCCCGACTCGACAGGTCTCGCCTTATGCACTGAGTGACTGGTCGGAATATTCCCCATGTCAAAGATCTGCGTCCAGCGGAAACTGAACCAACCGTTACGCACCACCAGACATTTTTTTCCGGTGGCAAACTGTCGTGCCACCGCTTCCATCCCGAAGGTGCCACTGCCGGGCACCACCACTGCAGCCTCAGCGTTATAAGCCTCTTTCAGCATTGAGGAGATATCGTTCATCACGCCCTGGAAGGACTGAGACATATGATTAAGAGCGCGGTCGGTATACACGACCGAGTACTCGAGCAATCCTTCCGGATCCACATCCTTTCTTAACGCTGGCATAGATACTCCGTTTATCTAAGACTTTCCAAACCTCTCCGGGTCTTCGCTGCGAGACCAGAGCGACTTCAAAAAATTTCGGGCGCGGATCATCTCATGCTTCGCCAAAATGGGACAAACTCTTTATTGACAAGGGTATGTCTCATGGCGGTCGCCCATCGCGTCCCACAAATAAAGATTCTCAACCCCAAGTTTCTGCTCTCATTTTCCCGAAATTGCACCCCCCAAAGCCAATCAATCAGGTCAATATTGGAATCGAAAGAATTGATGATCTGATGGGTCATTTAGGTGTTTTCTGCTGAAATTACCCATGCGTAACTTAGTTGACGTTAACGTCACCTTGGTTTACATTGACTCCCTCATAACGTCGTCGACGAACCCGGATTTGGGTAATCGAAAAATATAGGGATAAAAGGAGGGATCACTATGAGTACCAGTTCGCAACCTTGGCGCAATCACTACCCTGCAGGCATCGACTGGAATGCCTCGATAGAACGTCGGCCTCTTTTTGAGACCCTGGAGGCGACTGCGAATCGATCTCCTAACAAGACCGCGATTGATTTCCTTGACTACTGCCTGACTTATCGAGAACTGTTCGGACAGGTCAAGCAGGCCGCAAAAGGTCTTCAGGCGATGGGTGTCACTAAGGGGACTCGGGTGGGCCTGTGTCTGCCCAACACTCCCTACTCCGTAATCTGCTACTACGGTGCGCTTCGCGCCGGTGCGACTGTTGTCAATTACAACCCGCTTTACGTGGAACGCGAGCTCGCATTCCAGATCGATGACAGTGAAACCGAGATCATGATAACGATGGATCTTGAGGTGCTCTATCCCAAGGTCTCTGCAATGCTTTCCCAGACCAAGAGTCTCAAGAAAGTCATCGTCTGCCCGATGGCGGCCATCCTGCCCAAGATCAAGAGCGTCCTGTTCAGACTCCTCAAGAGAAAAGATCTCGCCAAAATTGATTCAGGACCCGAGATCGTGCACTTTGCCGATCTGGTGAATAACGCCGGCGATCCGGAACCGGTCACGGTCGATCTCGACAACGACGTTGCCGTGCTGCAATACACCGGAGGCACCACCGGCCGACCCAAAGGTGCAATGCTGAGTCAGGGTAATCTTTCGGCAAACGTATCGCAAATGCTGCTCTGGTATGTTGATCTGAATCCCGAGGACGAAAAAGTGCTGGGGATTCTTCCCTTCTTTCATGTCTTCGCCATGACAGCGGTCATGAACTTTGCCGTCGCAGCCGGCGCGCAAATGATTTTGCTGCCCCGCTACGAGTTGGGACAAACCCTCTCAACCATCAGTAAAAAGAAACCCACAATCTTCCCTGCAGTGCCCACTATCTATACCGCGATCAACCAGAGCCCGGACCTGTCGAAATTCGATCTTTCGGCGGTGCGTTTCTGTGTCTCAGGTGGCGCTCCTTTGCCGCTCGAGGTAAAGGAAACCTTCGAACGGCTGACAGGCTGTCGTCTTGTTGAGGGGTACGGCTTGAGTGAAACCGCTCCGGTCGCGACTTGTAATGCCATGTCCGATACAAACAAACCGGGTTCCATCGGGCAAGTCATGCCAGGCACCGAGATTTCTATTCATGATCTCGAAGCCCCGCACGAGGCTATGCCTGTTGGGGAGCGCGGTGAAGTCTGGATCAAGGGGCCACAGGTCATGAGGGGCTACCTTAATCGTCCCGAAGAAACGGCCGACAGCCTGCGTGATGGCTGGTTCCGCACGGGTGACGTGGGGTACATGGACGACGAGGGTCACTTTTTCCTGGTCGACCGACTGAAAGACCTCATCTTATGCAGTGGGTACAACGTCTATCCGCGTATGGTTGAAGAAGCCATCTACCTGCACCCCTCGGTCGCCGAAGTGACGGTTATTGGAATCGATGATGAGTATCGCGGACAGAGCCCCAAAGCCTTCGTGAAACTGAAGGACGGCGAGCAGCTGACTGAGTCCGAGATGAAATCATTCCTTGAGGACAAACTGTCGAAGATAGAGATGCCTTCAGAGATCGAGTTCCGATTGGAGTTGCCCAAGACCATCATCGGCAAACTCTCCAAGAAGGAGTTGGTCGCGGAAGAAGCAGAGAAGCAGCAGGGATCGGCCGCCTCATGACAACCTTAATCGGTGACGTGCTCACGATTACGGAACTTGCCCGGGAAGCCGGTGTCACAGCCCGGGCAATCCGTTTTTATGAAAGCAAAGGTCTGTTGATTCCGCGCCGGGCAGGCACCACGCGGATTTATACCCATCGGGAGCGCGGGCGTCTGCAGTTGATCCTGCGCGGCAAACGTCTTGGTTTCACTCTTACCGATATCGGCGAATATCTCGACTTGTATGACGCTGATCCCACCCAGCACGACCAGATTGTGCTGCTCCTCGATAAGGTCAACAACCGGATAGGCGAACTGGAATCACAAAAAGCTGATATTGATGACACGTTGAAGGAGTTGTCCAGCGTGCGGGCGCAGGCGCTCGCGGCCATGTAGGACGAATCCGCTCAGGCAGCTCAAGCCTGAAGCGCGTAAAGCATTGAACTTTAAATAAGTACCCCCAGAGATTTTCCAAAGGAGATTTGTAATGAAAGACATCGTGATCGCCGGATATGCCCGGTCACCATTTCACTTCGCGACTAAAGGCGCGCTGACCAAAGTCCGGCCCGACGACCTCGCCGCACACGTTGTCAAAGGCCTGATGGAGCGCACGGGCGTCAATCCGGACGACGTTGAAGACCTTATCCTGGGCTGTGCCTTTCCTGAGGGCGAACAGGGATTCAATATGGCGCGGTTGGTTGGCCTCATGGCCGGTCTTCCCATCTCGGTAGCCGGCACGACGGTCAACCGGTTTTGCGGTTCGTCCATGCAGGCGATTCATATGGCCGCCGGGGCGCTCCAGATGGGTGCCGGGGATGTCTTCATCTGCGCCGGTGTTGAGTCCATGAGCCGCGTGCCGATGTCGGGTTTTAATCCGATGCCTAACCCTGCATTGTGCGAGAGCATGCCAGCGGCCTATATGTCCATGGGCGAAACGGCTGAAAATGTCGGACGGGAATACTCCATCAGTCGCGAGGAGCAAGAAGTGTTTGCGGTCACCAGCCAGCACAAAGCCGGGGAGGCCCAAACCAAAGGACTGCTTGCCGATGAAATCGTCCCTATTGAGGTTGGGGGGCATTCTATTGAAGAAGACGGCTGCCTTCGTCCCACTACCGATCTTGAAGGGCTCGCCGGATTGAAACTGGCTTTCGATGAAAACGGGACGGTTACGGCAGGAACATCCTCACCGTTGACAGACGGCGCCGCAGCCACTCTGGTCTGCTCTTTGGACTATGCCAACGCAAACAGTCTGACACCGATAGCACGTATCGCGGGCATCGCGGTATCCGGGTGCAAACCCGAAACCATGGGCCTCGGACCCATCTTCTCATCGCGTAAAGCACTGAGTCGGGCGGGTATTGAAGCCAAAGATCTTGATGTTGTCGAAATCAACGAAGCCTTTGCTACACAGTCAATCGCATCGATTCGGGATCTGGAACTTGATACAGCAAAAGTGAATATTGATGGCGGCGCCATTGCAATCGGCCATCCTCTGGGAGCAACCGGTGCGCGCATCACGGGCAAAGCCGCTCAGTTGCTGAAACGACAAGGGGGTCGCTACGCTCTTTCCACCCAATGCATTGGCGGCGGACAGGGTATTGCCACCGTACTTGAGGCCGCCTAGATGCCCGCCATACGTAAAGTTGCCGTTATCGGCTCAGGGGTAATGGGCTCGGGCATCGCCGCACAAGCCGCGAATACCGGCCTTGAAGTGATCCTGCTCGACATCGTCGCCAAAGAGAGTGATGACCGCAATAGCGTTGCTGCAGGAGCAGTACAGCGTATGCGCAAGACCAACCCAGCCCCGCTGATGCATCCGCGCAATGCCGCGCGAATACGGCCCGGCAATCTCGAGGATCATCTGGATTGGCTTTCAGACTGCGATCTTGTCATTGAAGTGGTCCTGGAAAACCTTGAGATCAAAAGGGACCTCTATCGGAAGATCGATGCCCATCGCCGGGCCGACTGCATCGTGACTTCCAACACCTCGACCATTCCGCTGGATCACCTGGTAACTGATATGCCGGAAGGTTTTCGTCAGCATTTTGCAGTAACCCATTTCTTTAATCCCCCCCGATACATGCGCCTGCTCGAACTCGTGGGCGGTCCGGATACACAGGCCGAGGTGATCTCGAGTCTTCGGGACTTTGGTGATCAGTTGCTGGGAAAGTCGGTGGTGGACTGCAAGGACACACCGGGCTTTATTGCAAACCGGATCGGGATTTTATGGATGGGTGTCGCAGTGCGCTTTGCTTTCGAGGACGGCATCACTGTTGAAGAGGCTGATGCGGTTATCGGCAAGCCTATGGGGATTCCGAAAACAGGAATTTTCGGCCTGCTCGACCTGGTCGGCATTGATCTTCAACCCCATGTCGAACGCTCCATGCTCTCATTGCTGCCCGAGAACGACATGTACCGAAGCATTCACCGTCGCAGCGAGTTCATTGAAAAGATGATCGCCGACGGCTACACCGGAAGAAAAGGTAAAGGCGGGTTTTATCGGCTCAACCGCAGCGATGGGGGAAAAGTGAAAGAAGCCCTGGATCTCGTCACGGGGGAATACCACCGCGCAAGCAAACCCACTCTGGAAAGCGTCGAGGCCGCTCGAGGCGGCTTGCGGGCACTGGTGGATCATCCTGACCGGGGAGGACAGTATGCCTGGCAGGTCCTGTCCCATACATTGAGCTACGCAGCGTCTTTGGTTCCTGAAATCGCCGACGACATCCACGCGGTAGATGAAGCCATGAAGAACGGCTACGCCTGGAAATGGGGGCCATTTGAACTCATCGACAAACTTGGAGCCCGTTGGTTTGCAGAGCGCCTTGCTGCTGAAGGCATGGCCGTACCGACACTGCTTGAAAAAGTGAGTGACCGCAGTTTCTACAGGATCGAAGGCGGACAGCTCCAGTATTTTGGGACTGATGGCTCTTACCATGACGTCAAGCGTGCCGAAGGCGTATTGCTGCTGTCTGATATCAAGCGGTCCTCCGAGCGCGTTGCCGGCAACGGATCGGCCAGTCTTTGGGACATTGGTGACAAAGTTCTCTGTCTTGAGTTTCACTCAAAGATGAATGCTGTGGACGAAGGCATCATGATGATGGCGTCCCAAGCACTGAAGATCATTCCGGCCCAGGGTTACGAAGCCTTGGTTATCCACAATGAGGGAACCAATTTCTCCGTGGGCGCCAATGTTGGTCTTGCGCTTTTCGCAGCCAACATCGCAGCATGGCCAAAGATTACGGAGTCGGTCAAACAGGGTCAGGATGTCTACAAAAACCTCAAGTTTGCGCCTTTTCCTGTCATCGGCGCGCCGTCCGGTATGGCGCTCGGCGGTGGCTGCGAGATCCTGCTGCATTGCGATGCGCTGGAAGTCCATGCGGAAACCTATATGGGTCTGGTAGAGGTCGGCGTCGGTCTTGTGCCAGCCTGGGGCGGCTGCAAGGAGATGCTGCTCCGATGGAGCGATAATCCGAAGCACGCCAAGGGGCCCATGCCCGCCGTCAGCAAGGTCTTTGAGACGGTCGCAACGGCCACAGTGGCCAAATCCGCAGAAGAAGCCCGCAGCCTGCTCTACCTGCGGTCAGGCGACGGCATTGTGATGAACCGCGATCGCCTGCTGGCCCGTGCCAAAGAGCGGGCGCTATCCATGGCGAAAGACTACACACCGCCTGAGCCTCGTGAGCTTCGACTGCCCGGCCCTTCAGGCGAAGCGGCCATGACGCTGGTGCTCAACGACTTCCGACGCGCCGGCAAAGCCACCGAGCACGACGTGACCGTTGGGAAGAGACTCGCGCACGTGCTGGCTGGTGGCAAAGTCGACCCGACGGACACCCTCACCGAGGATAAGGTACTGGGCTTGGAACGCACTGCGATTGTCAGCCTGCTCCGGACCTCGCCCACGCTTGATCGCATCGAGCACATGCTGGAGACCGGTAAGCCGCTGCGTAACTGATTTGAAGAGAAAACATCATGCCTAGTTATTCTGCGCCATTGCGCGATATGCAGTTCGTCTACAACGAACTTTTCGATCCCGCTGATATTAGTGCCTTACCCGGCTGTGAAGATGCCACTGCCGATCTCGTTGAGCCTGTCCTCGAAGAGGCAGCGCGGCTGGCTGAAAACGAGCTGTTCCCATTGAACGCTACTGGGGACAGCCATGGCTGCCAATATGAAGACGGCAAGGTGACGACGCCGCCCGGATTCGCCAAGGCGTATCGGGAATATGCCGAGGGTGGCTGGATTGGACTGCCCTGTGACCCCAAATACGGCGGACAAGGCATGCCTGGCGCCCTGAATGTCTTGATGGAAGAGATGGCCTGTTCCGCCAATGTCTCTTTCGCCACCTACGTGGGCTTGACCCGGGGTGCTTATCGCGCCATCAACACCTTTGCCAGCGAAGAACTCAAGGAACGTTACCTGCCGAAGATGGTCAGCGGTATCTGGTCAGGGACGATGTGCCTGACCGAGCCGCAATGCGGTACTGATCTTGGCTTGATCCGAACCAAGGCCGTGCCGGCAGAGGATGGCTCACATCAGTTGACCGGTACCAAGATTTTTATCACGGCTGGTGAACATGACCTGACAGAAAATATTATCCATCTGGTGCTTGCACGACTGCCCAACGCGCCGCCGGGAATCAAGGGAATCAGTCTTTTTTTGGTACCAAAATTTCTCCCCAAAAAAGAAGGAGACATCGGTGAACGTAACGCGATGCGCTGCGTACGTATCGAAAACAAAATGGGGATTAAGGCATCAGCCACCTGTGAGATGAGTCTTGAGAACGCAACAGGATGGCTCATCGGCGAACCGCACAAGGGGATGCGGGCCATGTTCACGATGATGAATGACGCGCGCCTGGGCGTCGGGATCCAGGGTCTGGGTATTGGAGAAAGCGCCTACCAGGCCGCCGTCCAATATGCCAAAGACCGTCAACAGGGCCGCTCGCTCAGCGGCACCCAACACCCCGACCAGCCGGCCGATCCGCTTCTGGTTCACCCGGATATCCGGCGCATGCTGCTGACGATGCGTGCATTTGTTGAGGGAGGTCGCGCACTGTCAGTCTGGATTGGCCGCAATATCGATATCCGAGACCGGAGCAACAGTCCGCAGGCCCGCAAGGAAGCCGATGATCTCGTTCAACTCCTGACTCCGCTCGTGAAATCCTATCTCTCTGAAGCAGGACACGACGCCGCACAAATGGCCGTACAGGTCTATGGCGGTCACGGCTATATTCGGGAAAACGGGGTGGAGCAATATGCCCGCGACGCACGCATCGCAATGATCTATGAGGGCGCGAACGGCATTCAGGCGCTGGATCTGGTTGGGCGCAAACTGCCCGCTCACATGGGCCGGTATCTGCGCCGCTTTTTTCATCCTGTGCAGAAATGGATCGATGCCAACACCGCTGATGCGACGCTACAGCCTTTCATTTTGCCGCTAGCCAAAGCCTTCGGCCGGCTGCAGATCGCCACCGGCCAGATTGCCCAGGCAGGCCTGAAAAACCCTAATGAGGCTGGTGCCGCGTCCAGCGAATATCTCAAACTTTTTGCCCTGGTCGCTTTGGCATTCCTCTGGGCCCAAATGGCGAAGGTCGCATTAAGCAAGAAAGAGTCGGATGAAGAGGGTTTTTATCAAGCCAAGATCACAACCGCACACTTTTTTATGGAGCGCGTTCTGCCTCAGACCGGCTCATTGTTTTCAGCGATTATGGTAGGCGGCAAAACGATGATGGAATTTTCGGACGACGCCTTTTAGGCTTTCGTTTTCAGCCTAGAAAGGCCGTCTCGTGTATCCCTTTGTTCGTGCGGGGCGCGTTTTTTTCAGAGCGCTCACCACCCGGCTCGATCCGGCACTCCGTTCCTCGCAGGTTGTCATGCGGGTATGGCCCAACGATCTCGACACTAACGCCCATATGAATAACGGGCGTTACCTCACCCTGATGGATCTGGGTCGATTTGACCTGATGACACAGTGCGGACTAGTCCGCACTGTTCTCAAAAACAAGTGGTTTCCTGTGGCGGGCGGCGTGATGGTCAGGTTCGACAGACCCCTGCATGCCTTTGAAAAGATCACCCTCGACAGCCGCATCATCGGTTGGGATGAAAAATGGCTGTACTTTCGACACGATATCCTGACCGGTAGCAAACGGGCCGCACGGGCGACGGCCCGGGGATTGTTCAGAACGCGGGGGCGGTCAGTCGCTACCGACGAAATCCTTGATGCCATCAACTATCAAGGGCCGATACTCCACCCGCCGAAGAGCGTCCGCCTCTGGATGCAGGCAGATCAATTGATGAAATCTGAACAGGCAACTGACGAAGTTTGAGGAACGCAGTCCCTCAACAATCACAAATCACCCGGGCAGATCACGCACCTTTTCCCGACAGCAGCACGAGGACGTCACAGCAACATCCGCCTTAGCGATTGCACTATTCAGCAGGGTCTTGAATTTTCCTAGTTCTTCTTTCTCGCCACGGATCGTCAGACATTCCACCAACCCGTGCAGTGCCCAGACATTGTTAGGGTGTTGGGCGCAGCGAACGACTGAGGTGGTCAATCCCAGGTCTTCCCGGTAGATCTTCTCCGCTTCATCATGCTGACCTTGCTCCATGAGCAGTGCACCCAATGCATGCCGAGGGGGATGCATCCAGGGCCAAGGTTCGGAGTAATGCAAGCTGTCGGATCGCTTCACGGCTTCACGCAAATGATCAAAAGCACTCTCATGGTCGCCCCTGTGGTACTCCAACTCGCCCAATAGCATCTTTTCGCCCACACCAAGGGTTTGCAGTGCCGGATTGTTAAAAAATCTTCGGTCCGGCGTGATTCGCTTCAGTGATTCATAAAAGTGGGTTTTCTGTTCCTCCGCTTCATCAAATGCCTTCAGCGCCGCATGGGCCACACCCTTGGCATAGTGATGCATGCTGGTCGATACGCAGTAGAGATCGGGGTTTTCCGGCATGGGCGCTTCCACAATCTGGCGCCACTTGCCAAACCGCACCAACGCGTGGACCTTCATCGAAAAATATCCTTCCATGGTGTATCGGATAAACGGCTTGTCTTTAAGGTCGATGACGTCTTCAGTCAGGTTCTCGCAGATTTCCTCGGCTGCCGCTAAGGCAGGTCCGAATTGTCCAAGCATCATGCAGGCATGCATCATCAGATGCAGATCATGGCAGCGGGATGTGGTGTAGTAGTTATGGGGTCCCGCGTACGTAAGATACTCACGATCCACGGCAATCGCGTGTTCGCTCGCAATCCGCGCTTTCTCATACTCGCCGCACAGGACATAAATATGCCCCGGCATATGGTGGATATGCCCGGCATCAGGACAAAGTCCGCCAAGGCGGTCGGCGGAGTTCATTGCCCGCTCAGGCTCGGGCGACATTTCCAGCAGATGTATATGCAGGTGCAGGATCGCTGGATGCTGGGATTCACCCAACTGATCCGCCAGGGTGATCGCGCGCTCGCAGACCGAGATAGCCTCAAGCGTATCGGATCCTGATGTGGGGGATCCTTTTTCAACATCCCAAAGGTGCCATGGCGTGCGGGTCATCATCGCTTCAGCAAAAAACGCCATCACATCCAGGTTATCCGGAAAATCCTCGTTGATCTTGCGCATCGCATCTGCATAGGCATCGTCCCAGCGATCAAATTCTTCCTGTCTGACCGGATAAGGTTTTTGGATACGCTGGGCCAACGCTTCGATCAGCGCCATTTCAAGTGCTGTCGCGCTTCCCGAGAGCACTAAGGCTTTATCGATATGGCCTCGACAGAAGCCGGTGCATTCTGCTGCCTCTACCTCGCTAAAATCACACCAGGGCATGTTGTAAAACGGTCCCGCCGCATAGGCCATACCCCAATGCAGCATTGCACATTCCGGATCCAGCGCGGCCGCGGCCTTAAAGCACGCCAAGCCCTCTTCCTGGTTAAAGCCGAAACACCAGTTCAGGCCAAGATCAAAAAGATGCTGCGCTTCAACTGACAGGGTACTGACCGGGAATACCCGACTTCCCAGGTCAAAATCGAGCATCGAGTGTTTAGCCATTTCCCATTACTTCACTAGGTCGCTGCGTCCCTCTGGTCTCGCAGACACACCGGGGCGCTCCCTGCATTGAAAGCGGTCAGGTGCATGATTCGCCGATCTTCAGGCGCCAGTTGTCCCGTTGCAGAATGCCAGACGGAACGGTTGTACCAGAGGACGAGATCTCCCGCTCGCCAATCATGTATATACACCTGATCGGCAGAGACCGCTGGCAGCATCCAGTTTTCGACCAACCGTCGCGAGGCGGTAATGCCCAGAAACTGTGTTTTGGCGCCCTTCTTGGTCTCCAAAAAAGCAAGGCACCGCGGCTGGGGCATCAACGCCTGACGTCCCGTATCAGGACAGGTCCAGACCAGCGGATAAACCTGTGCAGCAGGGTCAGCAAAGGGTGCACCGGAGGCCTCATTGCCGCCTTCGTAAATTGCCTCGGCATCCGGATCGATTACGCGAAGGCCATTTTGGCTGTTCGCGAGGGAGTAAGTTGTTTCAAAGGGTTTCGGGAGATAGTGCACTTTAGTATCGAGACATGCTTCCCGTGCTGCTTCAGTCAGCGCGTCATAGGCGATCCGTCCGCTGGCAAAAGCCGTTGCGCCCGCGGGGCACCACAGCGGATCGCTAAGACCCAGATGCTTAAGCCAATGCCCCTCACCCGTCGGAGGTTCAATACAACGCATCTGCGTGTAATGGCCCGGCGCATGCCCGTAAAAAGTTCCGTCTATGTGCCATTGCAGTGCGCCGCCGCCGAGCACTTGTGATCCAGCAGTCTTTCCGTAGGCAGCTCGGTCTCCGCCCAGCTTTACCTTGAGGCCGTAATGATCAATCTCCCCCTTACCCAACACCAGAATGCCGGGTTCTGAAGGAATCTGGTAGGTCCCCGGTTTGTTGCCATGCTCAACCTTGTACTTTTCCCAGGGATTCTCACGCTGATCACGCCAGACGGAGGTGCCCTCAGGATAAATCGTACGATGAAAACTGACTTCTTCCTGAGGGGTCAGGTGCTGCTGGTCCCGGATAACCACCAGTTGCTCCTGGTGCAAGGCGCTTCGAATTGTCTCTACGAGCCCCCGCCTTATCGATGCGCAGTCCACCCCGACTGCGCAGACTCCAAATGGCGCTTTTTCGATGGGCTGAAGATCCATGGCATCAACAATTTACAATGTTGCTCCAGGGGATCGGCCATCTTTGGGCAACTTGACCCGCAGCGCAAGGGGCTAATTGGCGATCAATTCGCCAATTATCGATTTGCACCCACTGCCAAGATCCGCTTCATGTGCTGCGAGGCAGGCAACGACCCGCCCTTGGCCGGCGGCCACAACGGCTTCCGTGTCGCTTATGGGTGATGCGCAATAATTTGCAATCTCCTGCTCGCAGGATGAACCAATCGCGACGATAAGTTGCGCCAAGACATCGATCGCCACCGCAGCGTCATACACCGCGAGCGCACAGCGGAACGACACCTTGTCTTCATGTGCACCCAAACACATCATCAGCCGGCCCTCTCCAGGCGTCACGGAACTACAGAAATGAGTTAACTCATACTCGCATGCCGCGATGGCCTGCTCAACCGGATCGGCTGCGAAAGACGTCTTCCCAAATGTGCCTAGCGCAACAAAGATGGCCAACAAAAGTACGCTCTTAAAACGTTTCATTGAAGTTCTCCCTTTATTTAATCGAAAAAACAATCACATACCAAATTTGTATCGTCCAAGCCCCGAACGCGTAGGGCGCTGCTTGGAACAGATTTTTATCAACGGCTAACTGTTCCCGGCAATCCAGTCCTGATAAACGAGTTGGATACTGTCCCTGGGTAACACAGACTGGGCGATTCTCTCTACGTTCGGAAACTCACTGACGGTCGGATGCCCGTGCGACGGGCGGAGCCAGGTTGTCAGCATAAAAAGATAAATATCCAAGGCGCTGAAACGCTCTCCCAGCACCCAGCGGTTATCGCCGATCTGATCATTGACTATGCCCCAGGTCTCGCGCAGACGACGGATCCCGCGCTTTTGTGCGCTCGGCTCATCTTCGGGAGTATCCGCAAACCGACCTGGATAATAGTTAAGCTGGAAGGCATTTTGGACAGAGCTTGAAAAGTAAACCAGTGTCTGCAGGTAAAGCCCACGCATGGGGTCATCTAACGCCGGGGCCAGCTCTGCCTCAGGATGACGATCACAGAGAAATACCGTGATCGCAGCGCACTCGTACATCGCATTGTCCTCCCATTTCAAAACGGGAAGCCAACCGTTTGGGTTGATCGCCATCTGCTCGGGCGGACGAGGCTTATCCATATCGATAGTCGATTCGATCAATTCGTAAGGGGCTCCGATCTCCTCAAGCATGACGCGTGCCCCCATCGCGGCGCTATCCGGCGCGTAAAAAAGTTGATAGGTCATAGTTGCTTCTCTCTCATCATGTTGGAATTACAGCGAATTAGCCGTACAACGCTCTAGTACGTCCATTCCTCAGTATACGGGCGAACCTCAATTTCATTACTCCATGCTGACTTTGGCTGCTGGAAAGTCAGCCAATAAGTCTGGGCAACACTGTCGGGATCGGCAAAATTGGTTGGATCGTAATCTGAACCAAAGAGTTCTTTCATGATTGGAACATCAAGGTTACAGTCTAGCCTGAAGTGGGCGATGTGAATCCCGTCTGCTGCGTACGCCTTTGCTAAACTTTGAGACAAGGCACGCAGACCGAACTTGCCTATGGCATATAAAGGAAACCGCGCCGATCCCCGGAGCGCGGCTGTTGCACTTGAGAAAAAAATACTGCCTTGGCTTTTTTCAATCATATTCGGCAGCACAGCCTTTGCTGCAGCAAATGCACCGACAACTTCTTCCTGGTAAGTTTTTTCAAGGGCCTCATAGGTCATATCCAACGGCATACAGGAATCAAAACGGCCGCGGACGTTGTAAATCAGAAGCCTGATCTCACCCATCTCCTGATAGATATCCGCCACAGCGGATTCGACGGTCTGGGGCTGGGTCACATCCGCAGAAAAAAAACGGGCGGTGCCTGAATTTTGCTCTACCGCCTCAATAGTATGAGCACAGTTTTGTTCAGACCGGGAAACCAGTGCAAGATCGAAACCCTGTCCCGCGAATTTGGCAGCAAGCGCCCGACCAAGACCTTCTCCTGGGCCGATGATGACGCAAAGAGGACGTGTCATGGACCGACCAGACCCGAATTTTTCTGATCCATGATGTTCTTACCCCGCCCATTATCAAACGGCAGAGTCACAATGACCGCATCCGAGATGACTCCCCCGGGCATGGCCACCTTTACTGGAGTCCCTGCAGTCCAGTGCGCTTTTGAGATCAGGGACAAACCCACATTTTTCCCGAATGCGGGAGACCAGATCGCGCTGGTCACCTGGCCCACCTTCACACCCTCGACGCATACCGGCCAAGGTTTAGCGCAAGGGGGACACCGTTCACCATCGATGAGCAGTCCGCGCATGCGCTGATTGGGACCTTCGGCACTAATCTTTACAAGGGCCGAACGGCCGATGTATTCGATCTCACCATCCAGATGGCAGAAACGGTCGAGATTGATTTCCAGGGGATTATTCTCACGGGTCATCTCGTTACCGTACGACAGCAGTCCCGCTTCTATGCGTTCGATCAGGTTGGGACAACCCGGCGCTACCTCCAGATCAGCGCCTGCATCCCATAAGGTGTCCCACAGTTTTGTTCCCAGCGTACTGTCGTCAAGATAGACCTCGAACCCTCCCTGCTTGCTGTAACCGGAACGGGCCACGGCCAGACGTCGTCCATGAAAGTCACGCTCAATAAATGAGAAATAGGGAACGGAGCGCACTTCATCGCCAAAAACACGGGCAACCAGTTCTTCCGCCCGCGGTCCCTGCACTGCCAGCGGCCAGACGTCCGGCTCGCAGACCTCAACGTCAAGGTTCATGCCTAGCGCCAGCGCCTTGGCCCAGAGCAGTACATCCGAATCAGCTATCGAAAACCAAAACCAGTCGCAATCCCGCTTCAACAACACAGGGTCATTCAGGAGTCCTGCATGGTTATCGATCAAGGGTGTGTAGTAGCACTGACCGACTGCCATGGACCTGAGATCACGCGGTGTCATTTGTTGTGCGAGAAACGCTGCATCGGGTCCGCGCAGCTCGACCTGGCGTTGACACCCGACATCCCACAGCTGAACGTGTTCTTTTAGGTGCCAGTAATCTTCTTCTACACTCCTGGCGAAAGATTTCGGCAACAGCGTATGATTCACGATAGAGAATCCGCTGACGCCCTGCACCTCCACACGATCGGTGTAAGGCGTCCGCCGATTACGGCGCGAGGTGACAAGACCCGAGGACATCTGCGGCTAGTGATTCCCGCCTGACCACCAGAGGGAATAACTGTGGTGCGAGATCATCATGGGGACGTGACAACGCTCCAACACTGAAGAAAGGTCGAGATGCACGACAGACTCATTCACGGGAGATGCAGTTTTGGCGGGATCGTTATCAGGACGTTGTGAAAAATACTCCCGCGTGAAAAAGACCAGCTCATAACGGGTCCCTTGCGGATCCCGTGCAGTATCTACCGTAATCGTAATTCGTCCGGATTCATCTGCCTGCGTGTCGATTACCCTCTCAAGATCCCCGGAGGGCTGAAGCCGGCTGCAAGCCACCCGAATACCCGCTGCGTGACACCCGTTCACTGAATCCAATACGTGTGAAGAAATGATTGGCATATCTACCTACCAAGAGAAAAATGTTCGACTCTCGTCGGCCTAGCAGACATCTTATTCGATTGATGCCTTGTCACGCTTGCTTGTTACCGCAGCAACAATCGGACTGATGACACCGCGGGTACGGACGTTGACGCAGGCCGTTCGACCACTGGCGATTGCCCGGCGCACCGCGGGGGCGATCTCTCGAGGGTCTTCGACCAGTTCCCCGTAACCCCCCAAACCCTCGAACAGGGTATGAAACGGTATATCCCTAAAATCGGTTGCCACGTGACCACCGCTCGCAAAAAGGCGTTCCTGTTGTTGTGAGATTGTGGTCAATCCACCATTATTATCGATCACGACTGTGATCGGCGCATTTTCCTGGAAAGCCGCTTCGATGCTGAGGCCCCCAGACAGGAATGCCCCATCACCGCTGATGACCACCGCGTGAGAATCCGGGTGATACAGCTTGGCCGCTAGCGCAAAGGAGACTCCTACCCCCAGCATACTGAAAGCACCAGGATGCAGGATGCCGGCCAGTTTCTGGCCCTGCCATCCGGCTATATTGACAGCGATCTCGGACCAGAAGTGTGTGTTACCGCCATCGATCACGAGCCAATCTTTTTCATCCATGGCGTTCTGGACCTCAAGGGCTAGCTGCAGCGGATGCGCTCCTTGTTCAGGTGTCGTATCCTGCGCCATCTCGGCGATGGTCTGCTCAACCCATTCGCCGCGGCGCAGGCGTTGCTGCGCCTTCCAGTCTGCTCGCTCGTACCAGTTGCCCGTCGCCGGCAAAGCAAGCAGTGCGTCGAAAAATGCGCCGGGGTCGCTCAACAGCACCTTGTCCGCCGCTCGATTGAGCTCAGTTTCTTTAGCAGAACCGTTGACGCAGATCAGCTCACACGATGCCGGAAAGAGCGGCGGATTGCCGAAATTCATCTGATTATCCAAACGGCCGCCTACCATGATCGCCAGATCAGCCTCCTGCAATGCTTCAGCTGAGGGTCGATACTGGTGGATGTCGGCAAGCCCCATATAGGCTTCACTGGTCTCGGGCAGGAGTTTCTGGTGATAGGGGATATTGAAAATGGGGATACCCAGCTTCAGACCAACCTCTTCGAGTTTCTCCTCGGCGCGTGACCACCAGACGCCGTGCCCGCCTATCAGTATCGGCCGCTCACTCTTTTGCAAAGATGAAATGACGGTCTGTAGATCATCCGGATTCGGCCAGGCCCGCAGTGCCGGCCGGGCGTCGTGCACATAGGGCCTTTCCTCCAGCTGTGCGTCCGTCGGAAAAGAGGAGAACATGATGTCTACAGGCACGCTAAGGTGTACCGGTCCCGGGTAACCGCTTAAAGCGGTTTTGTAGGCTCGATCTACAAACTCTCTGATCCGGGTGCCGTCCGTAATACTGGCGCTGTACTT
>TARA_B100000686_G_scaffold355248_1_pt1 | contig 21501 bp, 16 predicted proteins | sample TARA_B100000686 | Tara Oceans TARA_B100000686 (sample SAMEA2622733) | marine metagenome | biome: marine biome (ENVO:00000447); feature: marine epipelagic mixed layer (ENVO:xxxxxxxxx); material: "saline water (ENVO:00002010), including plankton (ENVO:xxxxxxxx)" | depth 150 m | reverse complement strand
GTACTAAACCACCTACTACAAGGGTAGGTTCCATTTTGGCATATGACAATACCGTTCCAATCATTGATGAAGTAGTAGTTTTTCCATGAGTTCCTCCAACTGCAATACTTGTTTCCTTAACAGATATAAGCTCTCCCAACATTTCCGCCCTTTTTATAACAGGAATACCATTTTGACGAGCTTTGATTATTTCTGGATTTTCTGATTGTACTGCACTGGAATAAACTAATACATCTGTTTTACCAACATTTAGGGGGTTATGCCCAATTTTTACATCTATCCCAAGATTTATTAAACGTTTAACATTATCTGAATTATTCAAATCAGAACCAGTAACTTTAAATCCAAGATTTAAAAGCAATTCAGCAATTCCACTCATTCCTATACCTCCAATACCAACAAAATGCACCTGATTTATCTTCCTAAATGTCATGAAGTTGCCTTTATTATTTGATCTACAATTTCTTTTGTTGCATTAGGTCTTCCAATAGATTTAGATGCTAATGCCATTCTTTCCAATTCTATTTGGTTATGTATTAAGTTCGTGATGGAATAATAAAATTCCTTTGGTCGCAATGTTTTCTGAAATAAAATCCTTGCTGCACCTGAATTAACCAAAGCTTGGGCATTCTTAGTTTGATGATCAGCAGCAGCAAATGGAAAAGGAATAAGAATACTTGCTTTTCCGCATACAGTTATTTCTGCTAGTGTTAAAGCACCACTTCGACATATGATTAAATCTGCTATCGCATAAGCTCTATCCATATTATTGATAAAAGGAGAAACATGGATATTATTTTGATTATATTTCTTATACTGCGGATATTCCATATCCCCTGTTTGCCACAATACCTGAAGTCCAGAACGATTAAATTTTTTGACAACTGCATCCATCATTTTATTTAAATATGCTGATCCTTGACTACCACCAAAGAGAAAAATAGTTTTTAATTTTGGATCCAAATTAAATTCATCTCCAGCTTCCTTTTTTCTTCCTTTGGCAATACCTTGGCGGACTGGATTACCAGTTAGAATAGTATCATGCTCCAAATATTTACTAGTTTCTTCAAAAGCAGTACAAATAGTTTTTGATCGTGGAGCAAACCAGCGAGTTGTGATTCCAGGGAAAGAATTTTGTTCTTGAAGTACGATTGGACAGGTTTTTTTCCACCTAGTTGCCATAAATAGAGGTACTGCAGAAGCATATCCACCTGTACCTATAATAATTTCTGGAATAAAATCTTTGAACAAGGATCGAATTTTTGCCATAGAACTAAAAATTCTACCTGGTAGCAATATATTGCGTCCGATACTTTTGGGATTTAAACCCCTTTGAAGTCCACGAATTGGAAGTAGGGTATGCCTCACATCTTTTACTGGGAATACCTTAGCCTCTAATCCAAAATTTGATCCCACATAATGGATTTTTGAATTTGGATTCCTCCGGTGCAACTCTTCTCCGATTGCAAGCGCAGGGAATAAATGTCCACCAGTTCCTCCACCAGCAATTAAAAAATTCTGATTACCCAATTAAAGTTGGACTCCAGCCATGTTTATTTCTACCAACAGATCTTTTTGCTTGAGAAATATTCAATAAGATACCTATTAAAGCCATATTTACTACCATCCCTGAACCCCCATAGCTAACCATAGGCATGGGTAAACCAGTGACTGGAAAAATTCCTGTTACAACTGCAGCATTTACAAATGCATAAAGAATAAAATTGAAGGATATACCTACTGCTAATAGTACACCGAAGTGGTCTGTGCATTTTCTGGAAATCTTGATACCTCGTAGAAAGATTAATAGAAACAATGTAATTACAGGAATAGATCCAATAATAAAACCTAATTCTTCTCCAATAATTGCAAAAATAAAATCTGTATGAGGGGTGGGAAGTAATTGATTTTTTTCGATACTATTCCCAAGGCCCACTCCAAAAATACCTCCATTCCCCAAGCTTATTAAAGATTGCTTAGCCTGATATCCTACATCTGGCAGATCTGCAAATCCAAACCATGAGAGAACGCGTTGTCTTCGGTATTCTCTAGATAAAAGGATTGGGATTCCAATTAGTAATCCTGATGTACTAATGAGAGATAATTGAGATATTTTAACACCACCAATAAATAAAATAACAGTACCCAAAGTACCAATCATTGCAGCAGTACTAAAATCTGGTTGAATTACAATAAGAGCCATGATAATTGTAAGTAAGCAAATAGCAGGAAAAAAACCTGTATAAAAATCATGGAGTTTTTCGCGTTTCTTATCTACATAATAAGCCATATATACAATAACGGACATTCTTGCTATATCAGATGTTTGTATTGAAAATGGTCCGAAATATATCCACCTTGCTGGTTTACTCCATCCAAGACCTTTTGCTAAGTAGCTTATTTTAGTCAGTAATAGCAAAAAAATAGAGCCTATAATCATATAGATTGCAACATTTTTTAAATGTCGATAATCCAAGATTAGAAATATAAATAGACAGATTATACCTAAAAGTAATCGCTTCAAATGATTTTGCAAAAAAAGCATATCAGTTCGGCCATTAGAATTAGCAAATGATTCGTACCAACTTGCGCTATATAGCATGACAGTTCCAAGCACAGCTAAAATGCTAAAATATATCAATAATTTCCGATCATACTTTTGGGTTAAAATATCAATCATTAATTTTTTTCAGCCTTTTGACCCAAGTTTTAAATTGAGTTCCTCTTTTTTCAAAATTTTCGAATTGATCAAAACTGGCACATCCTGGAGATAATAAAACTATATCTCCAGGGATGGCCAGAGTTTGGGCTGTTGTAACTGCGGATTTAAGACTAGTTACTTGAACAGATCTTACCGCATCCCCTAATGCAGTTACAATTTCCCCGCCGGATTCTCCATAAGAGATAATTACTCTAACATGACTTGACTTAATATGTGGAAGGAGTAGCCGGAAATCTGCACCCTTATTTTGACCGCCAAGAATCAAAACAATAGGTTTAATGAAACTTTTTATGGATACAATAACAGCATCAAGGTTGGTGGCTTTTGAATCATTTATATATTGAACATCATTAATTTTCAAAACATATTCCATGCGGTGTTCAACTCCACGGAATGATCCAATAGCTTTTGCAATTTGTTTTTCAGATATGCCCATAATATGAGCTGCTGTTGAAGCAGCGAGTATATTCGATAAATTGTGCCGTCCTGGAATAATCACATCATCTGCTTTAATTAAAGGGGATAATTTGGGTCCACAGATACCATTTGGTTGTAATCTGAAAGTCATATCTTCTCGATTTGTACTGAAAGGGATTTTGGTGGATGGATGGTTTTTCAATGATTCAGTAATTATGGGATCATCATAATTGTAAACAATAAAATCACTTTTAGTTTGGTTTTTAACCATTCTCATTTTCATCGCGATATATTCATCCATTGTTCTATGTCGATCTAAATGATCGGGTGAAATATTGGTATAGACAGAAACATGCGGATGGAAATATTTAATAAATTCCATTTGGAAACTTGAAATTTCAAGAATAAAAACTGTTTTTGGTTCTGGATATTGTAATTCATTTAATACAGATGAAGAGAAAGGGATCCCAATATTTCCAGCAATAATACCATGCATATCTTCTGTTTGACACATTTCAACTAAAACACTTACAGTAGTGGTTTTTCCATTGGAACCAGTAACTGCGATAATTGGCGATTTAGTAAACCAGCTTGCAAATTCTATTTCACTTATAATTGAAATATTTTTTCTTTTTGCATTAAGTATGATTGATGAATCTTTTGCTACTCCAGGGGAAACGATCCATAAGTCTGCTTCATAAATAAGATCCGATTGCCTTCCAATTTCTATGCTTATACCTATTTTAAATAATTCTTCAGCACGCATATTAATATCATGATTAGTACTAGGATCGCTAACGAAAACCTTTGCACCATTAAAATGAGCAAGCTTTGCAGCGGCACTACCACTTAGTCCTGCTCCTATCACAGATATAAATTTATTGTTTATATTAATTTTGTTTTTAGAAGGTAAACCCATCAGCGAATTTTGAAAGTAGTGATTGAAAATAATGCGAGAAGTAATCCAATAATCCAGAAGCGAACTACAACTCTGGTCTCGGGCCATCCTTTTAATTCGAAATGATGGTGGATGGGAGCCATAAGAAATAATCTAGTACCTTCACCATTTTTATATTTAGTCCATTTAAACCAAAAAACTTGAAGCATGACTGAAATTGTTTCAAAGACAAAGACGCCACCAATTATGAATAGTAATAATTCTTTTTTAAGAAGGATAGCTAACGTACCTAATGATGCCCCAGTTGATAAAGATCCGGTATCACCCATAAAAACTTCTGCTGGTGCTGTATTAAACCAGAGGTAGCCGATACAAGCACCAGCCATAGCACTTGCAAAGATGGTTAATTCTCCAGCTCCAGGTAAATAAATAATATTTAAGTAATCAGAGAAATCTACGCGACCAGATATATATGATATAGCTGCAAATACAGAAAAACAGATGGCTAAAAGTCCTGTAGCTAGCCCATCCAGTCCATCAGTTAAATTAACAGCATTTGAAGTGCCTGTAATTACCAAGATTACCATTAGAGGGTAAAAAATCCCTAAGTCAATTTCTACATTCTTTAAAAATGGTATAGTTGTTTTGGAATTAAATAATTGAAATTCGGGAGTATTCATTATCCAATAACTAATAATTACTCCAAGGAAAAGCTGTCCAGCCATTTTGTAACGACCTATTAGTCCTTTTTTCATTTTTTTTATAACTTTTAAATAATCATCAATAAAACCTATGATTCCCATCCATATTGTTGAGATTAGTATAATCTGAATAAATGGGCTATTTAATTTGGCCAGCAAGAGGGTAGGGAGGAGTACCGCAAAAATAATGATTACTCCTCCCATTGTAGGCGTGCCCTTCTTCTTCATGTGAGATTTGGGTCCTGTACGGCGAATTTCTTCGCCTATCTGGTTTTTTTGTAGTGTGTGGATAATCCAGGGCCCAATAATGAAGCTTAATACCAATGCTAATATGGCTGCACTTGTCGCTCTAAAAGTAATATATTCAAATAAATTAAAAGCAAAAAAAGTATCTTTTAGCGGGGTAAGTAATTCGTATAACACTAGCTTAAAAAGACCCCTTCAATTATTTTTTCCATTGACATTCCTCTTGAACCCTTAAATAGGATCTTATCCCCATCTTGTAATGAATTTTTCAATTTATTTATTAGCTCCGAAGAAGACTCAAAATGGGAAGAATCAATCTTGTTATTTAATACCGAATTGGTGTGTTTAGTATTATCACCAATAGTGTATACTAAGTCTAATTCAATTTCTTTGCATTTATGCCCCACTTCAATATGTTGTTCTATTGATTCATCGCCAAGCTCAAACATATCCCCAAATACAAAAATACGTCTTCCGTTATCACTAAATGCGTTTAAGTAATCTAGCGCAGCTAAGCATGATGATAGATTGGCATTATAAGTATCGTCAATTATAGTAATTCCATCAATATTTTTTACCTTACAGCGTCCATCTGGTGGTTTAAAAGAACTAATACTAATCACAATATTTTTCCAATCAATGCCTAATGAAAAAGCTATTGAAGAAACTGCAATAATATTTTTTGCAAAAGAAATATTTTGCGACCCTGTAGGTATCTCATGGGTATCAACAGTTAATGTTAACGAGCCATTATTTTCATGATATATATCAGCAGGATAATCACAATCGGGTGTTAAACCAAATGTGACCTTTTCACCTAAAATTGGAATAGATGCCACTTGATCATCTGACATATTAACAAATGCTGTTCCATATTTTAGTGATTTAAATAAAGCACCTTTAGTTTTAGTAATATTATCAATTGTTCCAAAGCCAGAAAGATGTGCTTTAGAAATATTTGTAATTAAACCATGTGTCGGTTGCGCAATGTTGCAAAGATATTCTATATCACCCTCTTGGTTAGCCCCCATTTCCAAAATAGAAATATTATGTTTTTCTTCCATTTTAAAGAGGGTAAGGGGAAGTCCAACAGAAGTGTTAAAATTCCCCTCAGTGGCGTGCACATTATACTTGTTTGAAAGTATATGTACGAGTAACTCTTTTGTTGATGTTTTACCATTAGAACCTGTAATTGCTATTACCGGTATACTGAATTGAGAACGCCATTCCTTTGCTATTTTTCCAATAGTAAATTGGGTATTCTCGACTTCAATTTGTTGCAAATTCAAACCTATATTTTTTTTATTTACCAGGGCGGCAATCGATCCTTGTTTTGTTACTGTGGACAGAAATTCATGACCATCTTTTCGCTTTCCCTTAATAGCAATATATAGATCACCTTTTTTACATTCTCTACTATCAGTTGTTATACCTAACACTGGATGATGAATGCGAAATCCTGTAACGCTTTCAAAAATAGCAGCAAATCTTTCTGGCTGTTTTAATTCAACTCTCATTGATATTCCTGAATTACCTTAAGATCTGAATGAAAAATTTTTATTCCATTTATATCTTGATATTCTTCTCTCCCTTTTCCAAGAATAACAATAATATCATCTTTTGCAATTCTAGAAAGTGCAGTTTTTAATCCTTTAGACCGATCTTCAAATATGCTATATCGATTTGATTTAAATCCCGATATTAGATCCTTGGTGATTTTAGCAGGATCTTCATTTCTTGGATTATCAGGGGTTATATAACAGTGCTTTGCATACAATTCTGCAGTTTTAGCCATTTCTGGCCGCTTTGAAACATCTCTATCTCCTCCTGCCCCAAAGACAACAAAAATATTGGTTTCCTTTTTTGATAATTGTTTAATTGCTCCTAAAACCTTATCAAAAGCGTCTGGCGTATGCGCATAATCTATAAATGCAGTAGCACCATTTTTAAGATTGAACGGCTCCATTCTTCCTGGAATTGGGGGGCATGTTTCAATCCCTTTTTCGATATAATTTTTCTCTATCCCCATGGAGTGTGCTCCAGAAACAGCAGCTAAAATATTATCAGCATTGAATTTCCCTATAAGCTTTGAATCCACTTTATAAGTTTTATTTTCTGTCTTTATTATTCCTTTTATACCATCGATCCCTAATTCTAGGTCACGATAATGAATAGATTTAGTACCTTTCATTCTTGACATCGAATATTTTAATACAGTTGTATTAGTTTCCTTAGCTAATCGAATACCATTTAAATCAGCTGTATTTATAATTGCCGTAGAATCTAGATTGAGCATATGAAATAACTTCGCCTTAGATTGAAAATAGGATTCCATTGTTCCATGATAGTCCAAATGTTCTGGCGTTAGGTTAGTATATATTGCCAAATTAAAATCCACATCTGAAACTCTATATTGATCTAATCCATGTGATGAGACTTCCATTACAAGGGTTGAAAAATTTGCTTCTACCAAATCAGATAATATTTTTTGTATAATTAGACTATCTGGAGTGGTTAAAGATTTATTTTGTTTGAATCCTTCAGCAATTAAACCTAGTGTTCCAAGCTGTGCAGTTTTATGACCAGAATGAGATAGTATATAGGATAATAAAGATGCTGTAGTCGTTTTTCCATTAGTTCCAGTAATACCAATTATTTTTATATATCTAGAAGGATGATTGTAAAATTCAGCTGCCAATAAAGATGCTACTCGACGTGGATTTGAAACTTTTATTTGCGGTATCCCTAATTTACCCAGATCTCTTCCATTTGAGATTATGGCTGATGCTCCATTTTCAATAGCATCATGAATATAATCATGCCCATCATGTAATTTTCCAGGGATAGCAATGAATAAATCACCTTTTGTAATATCGCTAGAATTACTTTTAACTCCATTTATCATAATATCTGGGACTGATTCTTCACTTGCAAAATTTCGAACAAGATGTTTTAATTCTTTTTTCATTTTAGATGAATCACACAACTATTTTTGTTATTCAAAATAGTTCCTGGTCTTGGGCTTTGCCACAAAACCTGGCCGCTACCCTCTATCTTAAATTTTATTCCATGATCACGCAAAGTAGTCATTGCTTTGCGCATACTATAACCTCTTACATCGGGCATTTTAATTTTGCTATCATACAGAGATACATTGGATAGAAGTGGAGGATGAATTTTTAATGAAAGTTCACTGGACTTAATATCACTAAAAGTTATATTACTAGAACCAGGGTTCCTTATAGCCATTGCCTGTTCTTTTTTTAATTTTGAGGGAGGAACTATATTATCATCCAAATTAATTATCCTTTTCATTACTCGTTTAAATGCAATAGCCGCACCCTCAGATCCCCAGTGGTAAGGCTTATCTGGTTCATCTAACACGATTAGCCCAAGTAATTGAGGATTTTGATAAGGAAATATCCCGATAAAATTTGAAATGTATTTGTCATCAGAATATTTACCATTTAATACTTTTTTTGCCGTACCCGTTTTTCCCGCAACTTCCCAGCCAGCAATTTCTGCATTATGTCCAGTACCGTTTAATACAACAGATCGCAACATTTTATTTACTTGATTCATTACATCTTTATTAGCTACTCTTCGAATAATGCTTGGTTCCTCTGTATAGACTACATCTTTATTGTTTTTAATAATTTGTCGAACTATTCTTGGGGATACCATGAATCCTCCATTTGCTACAGCGCAGTAGGCAGTTGCCAATTGCATTGCAGTTACACCTACTTCATACCCCATAGAAATTTGTCCTTGAGATACTCTGCTCCAATTTTTGACTGGATGAAGTTTTCCCGAAAGTTCTCCAGATATGCTTATACGTGTTATAGTACCAAATCCTAAATTTCTTGCAGTTTCAAAAAGCGAGATTGAACCTACCTTTTCCATGACTTTAACAACCCCAATATTGCTGGAATTTTGAATTATTTGAGGCAGTGTAAGGAATCCAAATTTTTCATGATCTGTGATAGTTATATCATAATAAGGAAATTTCCCATTTTCACAATTGAATTCATCAGTAAGATTTACAGCATTTTTTGATAGAGCAGAAATAGCGGCAACTATCTTAAAGGTAGATCCAGGTTCAAATTGATCAGTAACCGCACGCACTCGATGATAATCCATTTCTGTATCAAAATATCGATTGTTATTGAAACCAGGCGTTGAAGCCATGGCTATGATTTCGCCAGTTTGCGGATTCATAATAATTCCAGTTGCTGCTTTGGCATTAGTCTCTTGCTGCCTTCGGTAAAGTTCTTCCTCAAGAACTGACTGATACTCCAAGTCAATTGTCAGTTGTATATTGTTGCCATTTATAGGTTCCTGATAAGGGTTACCACTTTTTTTCTGGAATTTACCTTTCCATCCTTTGGTCTTTATTACCCAACCTGGAGTCCCTGTTAAATATTCATTGAAATCCTTTTCAATTCCTGATATACCCATATCATCCACATTGGTATACCCAATAATCTGCGCTGCTATAGAATTATGGGGATAATACCTTCGGTAGTGTCTTTTAATATGTAGGCCATCAATTGAGATGTTCTCTAATGCTCCCAAAGTTTCCTTTTGTAGATTGCGTTCCAAATAAACAAAATTATCTTTTGACTTCAATTTGTTTAGGTATTTTTCAACTGGTTTTCCTGTATTTCTACTTAATATTTCTGCAAGATTTGATTTATCTTTAACAACTTGTGGATTTGCAGAAAGAGTATAGTGGATAATATTTCTAGTAAATGGTCGGTTATTTCGATCATAAATATTTCCCCGGCTGGCAATAAGAGTTTGTTTTTTTCGGGCTTGATTTAAAATTATCTTTTGATATTTCTCTCTATTTAATACTTGTATCTGAAATAATCTAGCACATAGTGTTGACCAAGATAAAATTATAAAACAGGTAAGTACAGTAATCCTTGTGCGAAATTTTAAATATGTTTTCGTCATAAGCTCTCTATCTGATTTTTATTGATAGAAATCAATAAAGTTTCTGGTTCTGTAAAAACCATATTTAATTCCGCTTTGGCTTTTTTTGCAATAATATCTGGTCGACTAAGTGATTCGATCTCGCTTTTAATTTCCTTTAGCTCATTGGATAGCTCTCGAGCAGTCGAATTTTGAATTTCAATTGCTAAAAGTATTTCATCGATTTCCGTGTAAACCCATAGATAAATAATTAGCGATATGATTACACCAACTGTTGATGTAAAAAAAATTATACTATGGATAATATCCTTTGATCTTTTTGATATTCTTTTCCTTCTCATCAAGAAATTTTTTCTGCCACACGAAGCTTGGCACTTTTTGATCTTCTGTTATTTAATATTTCTTTATCAGATGCAGTAATCGGTTTTTGTGTTAATATTTTTAAACGCCCATTTTGCTTTAAATTTTTAAACCTGTGTTTAACTATGCGATCTTCCAAAGAATGGAAACTAATTATTGCAATTCTTCCACCAATGGTTAAGTAATTAATAAAGTTATTTAAAAATGCATTTAAATATTCTAATTCATTATTTACTTTTATGCGTATTGCTTGAAATACTCTTGCCAGTGTCCTATTTCGATGGTTTGGAGGTGTAACCTTACGAATAACTTCTACAAGGTCATCCACAGAATTTAATGGTCGGTACTTAGCTATATTTTTTGCAATTGATCGAGAGCGGCGCTCTTCACCAAATTTGTAAATAATGTTTGCCAGTTTATCCGAAGAGATTGTATTTAATATATTAGCAGCTGTTTCTTTTTGTGATTGATCAAACCGCATATCCAGGGGAGAATCATTCTGATAGGAAAATCCCCTTTGATGAGAATCTAGTTGCATAGATGAATATCCAAGATCTAGTAGAAAACCGTTCACTTCCTGCAACCCAATTGGTTTAATGATAGAATTAATTTTGTGATATGAACTATGATGAAACGAGATTGAAATAGCCGAGGAAGAAAAACGCTGTTTGCAATGCGATAAAGCCTTTTCATCCCTGTCAACTCCGATATAAAGTCCTTGATTCGAAAGTTTCTTGGAAATCATTGATGCATGACCACCTGTTCCGATGGTACCATCGAAGTATACTCCTTTGGGAGATATTTTCAGTAATGACAATACTTCGGTTCCCAATACTGGGATGTGAAGTAATTTTTCCCGCAAATAGGGTTCTTTCATCAGATAATAATTTGGTCTGCGAGGTCATCATATGCTTTTGGTTCAATTTCCAGATTTTGTTGATCTACTACTTTTAATTTATCAGGGTTCCAAATCTCTAGTTTGTTTATCATACCAATTATAAGTATATCCTTATTTAGGTCGGCATATTCTATAAGAGCGGATGTTAATGTAATTCGACCTTGTTTATCGTACGAGGAAGGAGACGCATATCTTGCGGTGTCTCTAATAAATGTTCGATGGATATTTTTCAAAGAAGACAAATTCCGCAAATTATTTTCAATTTCTTTCCATTGTTCTAATGGATATACCCAAATACAAGGATCTATACCTCTTGTGATAACGAAGGTATTTTGACTATCTAGAGATAAAGATTGTCTGAATTTTGCAGGGATATTTACTCTTCCTTTTGAATCAAGAGAGTAAGCATATTCTCCAATAAATGTGTTATCTGTCAATGTCATGTTATGAAAGGGGTATTTACCCACAACTACCCACAATCTTACATATTTACTAAAAAAATGTCAATATTTAATCCGTATTAAATAAATATTACACAGCATTTCCCTTATAAATTAGACTGAGGGGAATAGTGGGTGATTATTTTAAATATTTATATTTATTGTAGTGGTCGATATTTTTGAATGACCAAACTGGGAGGATTTGTGGGCTTGATAGTTAGTCTTACTGGGTGTTGGTGGTCTTCTGTGTTAATTGCATATCCATTAATAAAAATTGAAAGTCCTTTTACATGGGTAAATAGTATTTGTGATTTTTTATTAAATTTTTCCAGTGTTTTTTCTACTCCAGACAAAAGCTTGTGACTTAAAGGTTTTGCACCGCCAACCTTAAAAGAAAAAGCTGTATCTTTTCTTGGAATTAGCTTAATAGTAAACGGAGAATTAGTGGGTAGTAGTTCTTCGCTAAACTGATCCTGTAAATATCCTGACGTGAGTTCTTCATTTGAAATGATATTTGTTTCATTTTTTAATATCGTGCCATTTTCACTTATTGCAGCAGAACTTTCCTGGTTAAAAATTTTCTGTGATATAATGATAATAAAAATAAAAATAATTAATAATATACCAGCTTTTATAAAGTCATCGCGAATTTTTTGATTTGGATATCCTGGCATCAACCTTTCTAAACCAAGTCCAGAAAATTCATGGTCTTCAATTTGATCTTCCTTTCTATTGGTTAGCGGAGTTATTTGTGATGAGGATGTGCCTAAAAATGAATCTAATTGTTCAAGAGCACGGTTTGAATTGCCTCCAATTTCGTCTGCATATGCTTTTAAGAATAATCTTAAATAAGGTATTGGAAGAATATCAAAATCTCCTGCTTCAACTGCACGTAGATATCGTATATTTATTTTAGTTCGATCGTGTATTTGCTCAAGGGAAATTCCTTTTGATTTTCGAAGTTCCTTTAGTTCTATATAAAACGTAGCCATTCTATCTCTTGGAATGTCTGAAATTACATGTCTTAGCCATTCTCACAAAATAGTGATTTTTATTCATCTAAATTGTTGGGAGCTTTACGCATCAATTTTTTTTGACTCCTTAATTTTTTCTTTTTAAGACGATTCTCTATCGCTTTTAAAGGAATTTTTGTTTTTTTACGCGATTTACTAATCTTTGCAGCAACTGTGAATAATTTTAGAAGCCTTTCGAAAGCAGCTTTTTTATTTCTTAATTGGGATCGATACTTTTTTGCTTTAACAATTAAAACTCCATCTGTGTTTATCTTTTTTCCTGCAACTTTATTTAATTCTTGAATAAACCATTTAGGATAACATTTGGAATTTATTTGGTATCTAAGTATAATTGCAGTTGATACTTTATTTACGTGCTGACCTCCTGGGCCGGAAGAGCGCACTGCTTCGTATCGGATTTTTTCATTGTCTATACTGATATCGGAACTAACCCGAATCAAATTAATCCCAGATCTGATTTTATTTGGCGATATAATTTATGAAATGCCGCTATAGGCAAACCCATTACATTAAAATAACAGCCTTCAATTTTTTTGACATGTATGGAGAACCAATCCTGTATACCATAGCTTCCAGCTTTATCGAAAGGAGAATAATTATTGATATAGTAATGTATATCAGAATCGCTAATTTTGTTTATAAATACTTTAGTTGTTTCATTTATTGTACGGTCAATACCGTGTTTTTTAAAGGAAAAATGTACACCTGTTAACACTTTATGAGTGCGATTGGAAAGACATCTTAGCATACGGATACTATCTCTTTTATTTTTTGGTTTTCCTAGAATTTCTTTATCTATTACTACTATAGTATCAGCGGCAACAACCAATGAAAGAGGATAAGATTGAGCTACATGAATTGCTTTTTTCTTGGCCCAATATTCAGCAAACGATTCTGGTGAAAGTTTCAAAGAAGAATTTTCACTTATTTTGCTTGGACACACTTGAAATTCTATGCCAATTTGTTCTAATAGTTTCTTTCTACGAGGTGAACTCGACGCTAATATTAACGGTAATCTCATTTTATAATTTTTATTTGAATTTTGTACATCTTCCAATAAATATTTCTGTATTCTTTGCTCCTATTGCCTTTAAACGATACAAATAAACACCATTAGATAAATGGCCTCCAAAAGCGTCGTTTCCATCCCAATCAATATAGTGATAACCAGTCTGCATTGAAATTGATTCAAAAGATTTAATTTTTCTTCCTCCAATAGAATATATATCCAATTTTACTTCGGCATCAGATGTGATTTCAAAAGCAAATTGAGTGCTATTATAAAAAGGATTGGGGAAATTATATGCATTATATATTTTTAATTCTGTTTCAAATAATCTAGATAAAAAGATTTCCTGAGTATTAGGATTATTTGCATTATCCCAGGCTTTAATTTGAATGTGTATGTTTTTAACATCATCTAAGGAGTTTATTTTTATAGTCCCAGTGGTAATGCTATTATGATCATAATAAAATTTATTAGTAATATTCTCCGATATTTCATTTTTCAAATTTATTACCTTGATTTCATGTCCTGTTTCATTAGTTACATTGATTCCAATCGGATCGGATAATCGGGCAACCAGTGTTTCTTCTATTGAAAAGTGATCTCCAGAACGTAGTACCAATCCTGAAGATGTCTCAAAAGTAATGATTGGTCCATTTTTATCAGTTGTAGCTTGCCCCCCAGAAAGGGGTATCCCTTCTAAAACGCCAGTAATATCCTGATAATCATCATATAGGTAAATCATTAATCGCGCTGGGTCACTTGAGTAGGATATATCTTGAGGGATGCGTAATTGTCCAGCAAATTCAGAACCTTCAAAGGTGAATTGACCACGAAAAAGAGTTGCACCAGGTAATGTATAGGATAAACTTTCTTGTTCAGAATTTATAATATAATTTCTTTTAATATTTCGTTTTGCATCTAAAACTGAAATAAAACCATAGCCTGATCCATCAATAAATTCCTGCTGACCAGAAAAATTTGCTGTATTTAAGGTTCGTAATGTGTCTGGTATAATATTAATCAGATTTGTTGATTTAGTAGGCATAGGTAATAACATAGCTGGATCTCCAAACAAATGGAAATATTCGCTCTCGTTAGTACCGTCTTTTATACTTTGCAGAATTATTCCAACAGGGGCGGTAGATATAGTTTGATTAGGAAACATATTTTGGAATAAATCCTTGGTGTAACGTTCATTACCAGTCACAGTGATAGCCCTTGTGGTAGAAATAACCATACCTGCAGCATTAAGCGGTTGCCTAATTAATTCTTCTGCGAAAGATTCAGTTAGAGGGTCGTCAAAATGCCCAAATGAACAAGTGCCAACTATCCATAATGGAAGTTTTAATCCAGTATTCATATTATTGATATCAGAACGATCTAAATATAGCAGTTTTTCTTGAGCGAGTTGGTATGGAGATCCATGCCCAATGTAAGAAACAATACTGGTACCAGTATTTAATCTATTAAATAGTGCTTCTGTTGCAGCAGGTTTTATAACACCATAGGCCGATGCATCACTGACTTCAGGAAATTCCATCATATATAGTTTATCAATATAAAGGAAACTAGGAATCATTTCTGACAATTCCTCTGAATTCAGTGTATGTGATTTTCCTGTTGCAATTGAACCGTGGTTTGGCTCAGGTCTGGCAGCATCATCAGCAATAAGTGTTACAGTTTGACGCCAAGTTCCAAATTCAGGATTTGTTTCCATTGCAATAATTTTTTCAATAAAATTTTTAACTTCAATTTCATTTTTAGCTGGGAACCTTCCATGGGCAATTTCTGGTAGATTTCCATAAATAGTCATAAGGCGATCATCAGAGGCATAGGATCTTGTACCCTGGACTTGTATAGTGGGTACAATAATTGATGAATTTCCAGTGATATTTCGGTAATCATAACCTCCATCCCCTAGAAGTAATGCAGCAAAAGGAGGAGGAGATTGCCAGTACTCTTGCGTCCATTGAATAAAGGTACGAATAGCAATTGGATCTGAGTTTCCAGCAGAAAATTCGTTATAAATATTTTCTATACTTGCATAAATAGCAGGGGATCTTAATTCCAGAAGTGGCTTTACTGAAATTTCATATTCTTCAGGACCAATTATAATATAATCTGCTTTATTTATTGTATTTCGCAGTTTCCCAAGTTGGAAAGATGATTCAAGCATTAAATCAGTAGTTTCTGGCAAATCTCCTATTTTAAAAAATACGAATCTATCAATTGTATTTTCACTTCCAGCATATTCAGCATATCCATTTTGAGATATTAAAATGTTTTTTGGGGAACCAGGATTGGAAATATTCCAAAGAATATCTTCTTCTGTACTATTTCCAGAGAAAACAAATCTTACATTTTGGTTTTGCACAGGAGATATAAATCCGAAATTTGTAGAAAAGTTTAGTTCTCTACCATATTGTATTTTAAAATAATCAATATAGGGTGCTGAGTTCTGATCATTAGAAGAATTAACAAAATGAAAGTAGTTGGAACCATTAATAGGTGTAATATCTGCAGATGGATCAGAAATATTACGCTTCCCAGAACCAGACCATATCATTGTGTTACCAATTTGATTACCATTTTTATTCATATGATGAATTGATACGGAGTGATTAGCTATGGATGTTTTTGTTAGAGAATGCCCTTTAAGTGCAGCATTAATATTGATATCTACATCGGTTCTAGGAAAATCCAGAGCAACTTTCAAAGCTTGTGAACCGCCAGGTAAAATTGAATTTCCTAGCCAAAGTGTACCAGACGCATCTAGATTGATTAAATCTGATTCAATATGAAGAAAAGCATTGCCATAATCTATTGATATATCTATTACATTTGGTGGTTCATCAGTTAATATTCGTTTACCACGAAGATTTTGGTCATCTGGGATAAAAAGCCAAGCTTTATTTTCATTAAAGTAAATGTTCTGCTTCCAGATTAGTTCTGAATCTTGAATATCATATCCAGAAGGTCCACGACCATAGAAAATAATTTTATCATTGTTATCAAGTAATCCATCACTTTCACCAATGATTTGAATAGATACCTCAACTAAATTATCTGGAATATCCAAATCGGTTTGTCTGGTTCTGCTCCTACCTAATTCAGAACTCATAAATAGCATAAAAGACCTTGGGTCAAGTTCACTTAGATTAGATATAATATTCGAAACTTGTGTTCCTTTGATATAAGCCACTCTGTCTTCAAATAGTTGAAACGATATCCACCGTCCAGGTGGGTAATTATTTATTGCTCTTTTGGTGTTTTTATTATGTTTATTTATCCAGTGTTTAGATGTTTTCCAGTTAATTATGCGATTTTCTAGGAGAATTTTTTCTGTTTTGTTTGGATGGCGGTATTGGTTATTAGATCTATCAAAATTAAGTTTAATCAGGATGGATTTAAAATATGTTCCAGTATCATCAAATGGATAGATCGTTAAGATCGCTGTTTCAAGATTTTGGATTTGTTGTTGATTATTCCATGAAAATTGTTTATTAAAATTTCCAAATTTTATATCAAAAGGAATTGTGGTTTTTTGCATATATTGGATATTTGTTATTGGTATATTTTCATTAGGTAATCCAACCATTATTCGGGTTGGAAAAAGATCAGAATCTGTTAGAGCATCTATATTTAGTTGAATTAAAAGTTCGTCCTTTGTGTCCATAATAATTTGTTTAGTTACCTTAGCAAAAAGTAGAGTTGAAAAAACTAATGCAATTAATATGGTCTTATTCATTACTAAAAAATTACGTTCTATGATATTGAACTCCATTGGAAAGTATATCTTGATCTAGGTAAATTGAACAATATCTTTCATAACAAAAAGATATATTTTTTGTTCCCTAAACCTATATAATTAATTAAAGTAATAAAATCTATGTTTGACTTAGGAATGATTAAAAATGTATATGCTGATATGGCTAAAAGGATTGATATTGCTAGGGATTGTGCAAAATCGCCTTTAACCCTTGCAGAAAAGATCCTTTATACACATTTACATCATAAATTTACTGATCAGATATATAAAAGAGGGGTATCTTATGTGGAATTTTCTCCAGACAGGGTTGCTATGCAAGATGCTACTGCTCAAATGGCTTTATTACAGTTTATGATGGCTGGAAAAGCAGAGGTTGCAGTCCCATCAAGTGTACATTGTGATCATCTTATACAGGCTAGGAAAGATGCTAGTAGTGATCTTTCTAGAGCAAAAGATGAGAATAGCGAAGTATATGAATTTCTTGAATCGGTATCAAATAAGTATGGCATCGGTTTTTGGAAACCTGGGGCTGGTATAATTCATCAGGTAGTGCTTGAAAATTATGCATTTCCTGGCGGTCTGATGATTGGTACTGATAGCCATACTGTCAACGCTGGTGGTCTGGGTATGCTAGCTATAGGTGTAGGCGGTGCAGATGCAGTAGATGTAATGGCTGGAATGCCTTGGGAATTAATGTTTCCAAAACTTATAGGTGTTAAACTTGATGGGAGATTGAATGGTTGGACTTCTTCTAAGGATATTATTTTAAAATTAGCTGGAATTCTTACCGCAAAAGGTGGAACGGGTGCAATCATAGAATATTTTGGCCTTGGAGCGGAACATCTTTCTTGCACTGGAAAAGGGACGATTTGTAATATGGGAGCAGAAATTGGTGCTACCTCATCGATTTTTCCCTATGATGGAAATATGTCTAATTATTTGCATGCAACTGGAAGAAGTGCAGTGGCAGATTTAGCTGATAATATGGTCAAATATCTTCGTGCTGATGATGAAATTTATAATAATCCAGAAAAATATTATGATGATATTATAGAAATTAATCTAAGTGAATTGGAACCACACTTAAATGGTCCATTTACTCCAGATATAGCTACGCCAATTAATGAAATGAAAATTTCTGCAGAGAAAAATTGTTGGCCAAAAGATGTAGAGGTCGGTTTGATAGGCTCCTGTACCAACTCATCTTATGAAGATATCTCTAGATCTGCTTCTATTGCTAGGCAGGCGGTTGAAAAAGGACTTACTACCAAGGCTAAATTTACTATTACACCTGGATCTGAGCAGGTGCGTTATACAATTGAGAGGGATGGATTTATTAATATTTTTGAAAAACTAGGTGCCAATGTTTACGCTAATGCATGCGGACCATGCATTGGACAATGGGACCGTACTGGTTCTAAGAGCGAACGAAAAAATACAATTGTTCACTCTTTTAACCGTAATTTTTCTAAAAGAGCGGATGGAAATCCAAACACTCATGCTTTTGTTGGTTCACCGGAATTGGTAACTGCTTTAGCGATTGCTGGAGATTTAACCTTTGATCCAAGATCTGATTATTTGGTGAATAAACATGGTGAAAAAATATATTTAGAGCCGCCCAATGGGGTTGAATTACCTGTAGATGGATTTGCTGTTCAAGATCTGGGATATAAAAAACCTTCATTAAATAGTCATAAAATTAAAATTAGAATAAATCCAAAATCAGATAGACTTCAATTATTAGTTCCTTTTGATCCATGGGATGGTAAAAACATTCAAGGAATAAAACTACTTATTAAAGCAAAGGGGAAATGTACTACTGATCATATTTCAATGGCAGGACCTTGGCTTCGATTTCGAGGACATTTAGATAATATATCAGAAAATATGCTTACTGGAGCGGTAAATTATTTTAATAATCAAACAAATTATGTTAAAAATCAATCGACAGGAGAATATGGTCCAGTACCAGAGGTGCAAAGATCCTATAAAAAATTTCAGATTCCTACTATTGTGGTTGGCGATGAAAATTATGGAGAAGGGTCATCCAGAGAACATGCGGCTATGGAGCCTAGACATTTAGGTGTCAAGGTAATCTTGGTACGCTCATTTGCCCGAATTCATGAGACGAATTTAAAAAAACAAGGGATGCTGGCATTAACTTTTCTAAATAAATCAGATTATAATATAATTGAGGAAGATGATACTTTTTCTCTGATTGATCTTAATAATTTCTCGCCTGGTAATCCACTTACAATTAATATTATGCATATAGATGGATCATCTGAAACTATTAAGTGTAAACATACTTATAATAAAGCTCAGATTGAATGGTTTAGAGCAGGATCTGCTATTAATCTTATTCGTTCTCAGCAATAACTCCTATTACTCTAATTAGAAATGAAGGTTTTAGTTTCTGATCCAATAACAAAAGCAGGACTATCTATACTTAAAAAAGCCAAGCTTGATGTGGTTTATTTGCCAGAAGCAAATTTGGAAGAAAAAACTCAGGCTGCTAGAAAAGTTCAAGCTTGGGTTGTGCGAAGTGGTACAAAAATTTCTGCTGAAGCAATTAAGCTAGCTAAAGAATTAGTGGTCATTGGTAGAGCTGGCGTGGGGATTGATAATATTAATATTAATGCTGCTACACGCAACGGGGTTGTAGTAATGAATACTCCCGATGTGAATACTATTTCTGCAGCAGAACATACTATTGCATTGATCTTGGCCATATCCCGCAATATTCATATTGGTCACATTGGTTTGGAAAAAGGTCATTGGGAAAGACACAAATTGGTGGGTACAGAATTAAAAAATAAAACCTTGGGTATAGTAGGATTGGGTAAGATAGGACAGCAAGTTATGGAGCGTTGCCTATCTTTCGGAATGGAAATAATAGGGTACGATCCTTATTTAGACCAAGGGCAATTTAATGAAGATGAAGTGAAAATTGTAGACTTGGATAAATTAACGGGGATTGCTGATTATATTACAATCCATGTTCCTGCAACTAATACAACAAAAGATCTTTTTAATTATGATCGCCTCTCAAAAATGAAACGAAATTCCAGGATTATTAATGTTTCGAGAGGAGGCATAGTTAATGAAAAAGATCTTGCTAAAATCCTTATCGAAAATAAAATTTCAGGGGCTGCAATTGATGTATTTGAATCAGAACCAATTGATAATACTCATCCCCTTGTGGGTTTGCCCAACGTTCTTTTGACTCCGCATCTAGGTGCATCTACTCAGGAAGCAAAGGAAGGAGTAAGTAGGGCAATCTGTTCTCAGATTCGCGACTATCTAATCAATGAAAAAGTTGTAAGTGCTGTAAATCTTCGTGCTTCTGATTTTTCAATATTAAAGGAAATAAAACCCTATGTTGAATTATCTGAAATATTAGGTCAATTACATGCTCAGATTAACCATGTTCCTATTTATGATGTAAATATACAATGCTCTGGTATCTTAGAAGAAACTAGACCATTATTATTATCATTTCTGAAGGGTTTACTTGAAAAGCGTGTTCCAGATCGTATAAACTATATTAATGCCGAAACAATTGCAAAAGATCTCGGTATTAACATTGCTATAAAGTACACGAATAATGATACTAATTATACAAATTTGATATCTACTAGTGTAATTGCTAAAGGAAAAAAGCAATATTTAGACGGAAGTATATTTGATAAAGACCGTCCAAGACTTGTAAAGGTAAATAATTATGAAATGGAGGTTAAACTGCATGGAACAATGCTTTTCATAGAGAATAAGGATATGCCTGGTGTCATTGGTCATGTAGGCTCATTTCTGGGTTCAGAAAATATTAATATTGCAGCTTATTTACTTAGTCGCTCGGGTGGAAACGGCATGGCATTTGCAGTAGTAAGGGTTGATAATGAACTATCTGAGCAACAATTAAATGCTTTAAGTAGAATAGATCATATTAGATCAATTAAACAAATTCGTGTTTCGTGATTAACAAAACGCTTATTTTCTGTTGATTTATCGTAACTTTATAGTAATAAAAAGTTCAATACGATTATATTATAAATAAAAAAAATATGTC
>TARA_B100000686_G_scaffold334193_1_pt1 | contig 21527 bp, 29 predicted proteins | sample TARA_B100000686 | Tara Oceans TARA_B100000686 (sample SAMEA2622733) | marine metagenome | biome: marine biome (ENVO:00000447); feature: marine epipelagic mixed layer (ENVO:xxxxxxxxx); material: "saline water (ENVO:00002010), including plankton (ENVO:xxxxxxxx)" | depth 150 m | reverse complement strand
GTTTTTTTAAATTCTTTTTCATCTAATTTTAATATGAAAAAACAATTATAACAAAGTGTTCGTAGGTTACTTAAATCTCTATTAGTTCTATCATCATCAATATAATCTAATATTAACGGGGATTTTGAATCTGATTTTCTAAATTCAGAATACCCACAATTAGAACATTCTTGAACCAACCAACCTACATTAATTAATCTATTCATTAATTTGTGGTCTGGATATTTGGGATGTTTACCACTCAATATACTTGATAACCAAGCTGTTGTTTGATAATTATCACCACCTTTATTAGTTCCAATACCCGAAGGATTTTTGTTTTGTTCAAACAAATCATACATTTTTGCATACTTTTTAAATGTATTATAGGAAACCCCCAAAAATTTAGAAGCGGCTCGGATAGACTTCGTGTTCTGGATTGCCCACTCTATTTTCCCCTTCGGAATTGGTTTACTTCTGAAAGGATTTTTTTGATGTTTTTGTGGTTTAATACTTCTACCAAAAGCTCTCTCCAATTCTTCCAGACTATCTACATTATCTATTCTATATTCTAAATCTTTCTTTTTCATTTTTTCTTTTTATTGTAATATTTTCTTTTTTTATAAGGTTTTCTTTTTTTTAATAACTCGTCTTTCAACATTTTTCTTTGTAATCTTAAACTGATAATCTCGTTATCTAAATTACTATGTGCTCCTGATGAAATTATTGACATTGTAATAACTCCTATTATTACACCTAATAATAAACCTATTGTAAATAAAATCCATTCCATTTTAATCCTCCTCTAAAAATTCACTATTTTGATGTATAACCACTAATGGTTGTAAAGACCCTGTATCCTCGTTTGGATTCTCTTCATAGTCCAACCGAACATTGACTGCTTCATCAAAAATAGTTTTCTTTAACTCGTTTAATTCTTTATCAGAATTGTGGTGTTTCTTTTTTTTCTTTGTTTTCTGATTTAACTTCATATAACTTGTCAAAATCCTCTTTACTTGAAAATTGTTTTTTCAAGTAGAAGAATTCTTTCGCTTCCTCCATATCTGTTAATTCTTGAACATCTACTACTTCTTTTGCACTTTTATTTATTAGTCTGTATTTACCCATATAACTTTGTTAGTTCTGTATAACCACCGATAACACTTTCATTCACAACTATTGTTGGAATTGCTAACCTACCGGTTAGTTCAATTAATCTACTCCTACTAATACCTTGTCTATCTATATTAATCTCTTCATAAGGTATGTTTTTCTCTTCGAGAAATCTTTTTGCGGATACACAACTTGAACACCAATCGGCCGAATATATGACTATCTTATCCACCGAATACCTTTTTACTTCCACCATCGTATTCGTATGCGTGTCCATTTTCTTTTAGTAATTCGTTCAATGATTTTTCTTCACCGTCAATGAAAAGTTCACCAAGAAGTCTACCATATTTTCCAACTCCGTGTGATTTCACTGTAAAATTACCTTCATTTCTTTCTAACATTTCTTTTGTATATGCTTTCGCTTTTAAACCAAGAGCTTTTTCCTCAAGGTTTCGTGTTCTACTTTCCCAAGTATCAACACCCATAAATCTAATTCTTTTCTTTACTGATATATTAAAACCACAATCAATCCAAGCATCTGCAGTGTCTCCATCTACTACTCTAATTAATCTTGCGTTGTATACCCACGGGTCTAATTTCTTTCCCATTTTATTTCTCCTAATGATTTAGTTTCTTGTATAAATAAATATTAACATCTGATACAAAACTTGTGTGTTTTACAAGATAATATATTTCAATTATTCCTAATAACTGAAGTAATCCCATACCAATAAACCACCACTTATCTTTTCTTGCGGAATACCACAAACCTATTAAAGTCCAAATCGCTTCCCATAAAGATAGAAAGATAATTAATCCTGACATATTTTCTAATTGTAATGTTTCTTGTATCATATATAATAAGTATCAACTATTTAACTTTTAATCCCTTTATTTTATCCAAAAACTCTTCTATTGTGTAGTCTCTCATTTTCTGGTCAAAGATACTAATCTCTTCTAATCTTTCTGGATAGTTTTCCACTATATTCATAAGTATTTTAAATCCATCTTCTGTGTGGAATGTATTGAAACTGATATCACCCAAAGTATTTGTTGAGTTGATTGTATCTTTTTCAGTATCATCTTTCATTAATAAATAAAATGTCATTCTTTATCCGATTCGTGTTGTCTTACAGCTTCTTGAATCATCTCAACATCTTTTAATGTAAATTTCCTCTCTTCTTTTACCCAAGCAACACCAGTATCATTGTCTTCCCAATCTTTTTCTGGTCTGACCTCACAATTAGTATTCCATACACCACTTAAAGTGTGCATATTCAATCCTAATTTATTACCAAATGAAATCATCGCACTAACATCTTTTGGAAAACATTTACCACCAAAACCAAACTTTCCATCTGGTCCTGGAACTGACATATGAGAATGTCCTATTCTTCCATCTCTAATAAAACCTTCAACTGCCATATCCCAATCTGCTTCACATCTATCTGAAACTTGTTTCATTTCATTTAAGAAAGATACTTTGGTTGCGAAGAAACAATTATTCATATACTTAATTAATTCTGCTGTTTGGTAATTTGTTTCAATTACTGGAATAGTATCACCGAATCTCCAACGATACAAGTCCGCTACTTTATTTGTATACTTTTTATCACCACCCAATATATAACGGGTTTGATTAATAAAATCAAAGTTCGCACTTCGTTCTGTTAGGAATTCTGGATTAAATACTAATCTTAAATTCTGATATTTTTCTTGAAGTTTTTTTGTTGTTCCAGGTGTTACGGTGCTTCTTATCAAAACAATATTGTCTAAATCTGTTGGAACTGGACTTATTTCTTGTTCTATTTCAGCGGTTATTTCAGATATTTCTTGTAATGCATCTTCAACATAACTTAAATTTATACTCCCGTCTGAATTTGATGGTGTTGGAACTGATAAAAATATAAAGTCTGAATACAATACTACATTTTGTAGTGAATGTAATGACCTTGATTTATCTTTGTCATAGATATATAAATTATTAACATCACACCCCGTTTGTGGTGAAAATCCAAATTCAACAGCTGAACCTACAAATCCTCTACCTACTATTCCAATATCATACATTTAACCTTCTCCTCCTTTATCATAACCCCAAAGATTATTTTTATCATCTGATAATCCCATTTCTTCTTTATAGTTTGGAATCCAGTCTTCAATGTTCTGTGTTGGTTTCCAACCCAATAGTTTTTCTGCTAATGAGTTATTTGCAAGAGTTTCTTTTGGTTCAATTACTGGTTCTACATTAACTCTTTCTCCACCAATCATATCTGCGATATCATTAATAGAACGATTATCACCATTACCAATATTGATGACTTCACCATTACCAACATTTTCAGATTGAGATGCAAGTATGTTTGCGTTTACAACATCACCAACATAAGTGAAATCTCGTCTTTGTTCTCCATCACCTCTGATTGTCATTGGTTCACCTCTTAATAATTGGTCTACGAATATACCAATTACCATTGCGTAAGCTCCACCAACATTTTGTCGTTCTCCATAGATATTAAAATATCTTAATGATACGGTTTCTAATCCATATACTTCGGAAAACATTTTACACATAACTTCACCATAATATTTTTGTGCTCCATACGGGGACAATGGATTTACTGGGTCTGATTCTACTGATGGTAATTTATCAGTATTTCCATAGGCTGATGAAGAAGCACTATAAACTACTCTTCTTACACCTGCGTCTGAAGCACATTTTAAAACATTTAAAGTTCCTATTGTATTATTCATTTCATATTCAACAGGATTTTCAATGGAAGGTTGGACTCTCGCTTTAGCCGCTAACAAAAATACCGAGTCAGCACCTGACATTATTTCAACCATACTTGGACATTCTTTTGTATTACTAATGTCAAGATATTCAATTGATGCTTTAGGATTTACATTTTCCATTTTACCTGTTGATAAATTATCTATTATTACTACTTCGTGGTTTTGTTCTATAAGTTTATCTACGATATTACTACCGATAAAACCTGCACCACCTACTACTACATATTTCATTATTTTTTCTCCAATTTACTATCGTATTTTTTTGTTTCCTTTGTATCATTTGTTCTATTATTTTCGTGGAAACGATAACGATATAGTGGCATTCTTAAATGATACATTTTATATTTGTCTAAAAATCTTGTATTTAATTCGTGTCCTTCTCTCATCTTAAAATCCTCATCATAAAAACCAAGATTTGCAAGTGATTCATAAGTATACATTATACCACACGCAACAAATTCTTCTTTTGAATTGTGTCTGGACAATAATTCTGCTGTGTCATTGACTTTAAAATAATCACACGCTACTGCTTGATAATTACAATCTGTGTTCATTACTCTGGGTCCAGAGTTTGATTTTAGGAAAGTTGATAACACATATAAAAAATGACTTGAAACATAATCATCACAATCAACACGAACAAAGTATTTCGCCATTGATGTTTTTAAAATTTTATTTAATGATTTTGGTAATCCTAAATTCTTTTCATTATTAATTACTCTGATATTCATATGTTCTTTAAAAATATCAATAACATCATCTAAATTTTCTTGTGGGTCATCATTGACTACCACAACTTCATATCTTGATTTCTCTAATGTCTGTGAGTTTAAACTTCTTAAACAGCGGTGTAACCAATGTTTTTGTTTATAGACACAAACTGCTACAGTGATTTCATACATAATTCTATTATACTCCTAAATGCTATCTGTTGACTATCTGTTGTTACACCTGCAACATGCGGTGTTAAAGTTAAATTATCATATTCTCCACTTTCATATAACTTATATAATTCTGAATGATGTGGTGTTGATAAATTTTGTTCATCTACAATCACATCAGCGGAATAAAAAATCTCTCTTGACTTTATTAATAAACTTATGTATCTTTCATCAACAACTTCACCTCTTGAAGTATTGACAACCACAAGACCCTTTTTAAAGTCTTTAAAGGTATCATATGTAATTAAATTTCTACTTGTATCATTTAATCCACAATTAATTGAAATAATATCTACATCTTTCATTGTGTCAATACTTGAAACTTTATTTCCATTTGCGAAAACATCTGGGTCATAAAATAAAAAATCCATACCAAACGCTTCTGCATATTTAGAAACATTTTTACCAATTCTTCCATACCCAATAATACCAATAGTTTTTCCAGATAATTGTTGAGTTCTTAATTTGTCTTCGTTCTTTTTTTCTCTCCAATATCTTGTATTGTTAGTTGCAACTCTAAACTTTCTCATCGCGTTCATAATGTGTAACCAAGTAAACTCTGATGAAGCTGTTATTTTATCTAATGATTCTCTATCATCTAATAATGAATAAAACTCTATTCCTTTTTTCTCTAAATAATCTAAATCAATATGTGTATTTCCTGTTGAAGGTGTTGCTACTATTTTTAAATCTTGATAATGTTCGTCATTAAAATGGTGTTCATCATATTTGTATTCACTACCAGGATTAGTTATTAGTATTTCTGGATAAATACTTTCTTGTAGTCCCCAATCGTATAACAAATCGTCTTTATATTCTATAAAATCTGTTGGACAATCTATTGCTATTCTAACCATTTATCTCCTTTAACATTATTTCTGTTAATTTTAAGTCCATTTCATTATCTATGTTTACTGAATATTTATCTTCCATAACATAAGGTCTTGAAACTTTTCCGTGTCTTGTTTTTTCGTTCATTAGTGTATCTCTTTTCATTGAATAGATACCACCATTTCTAATATAACAAGGTTCTAAATCTTGTCTTCTACCAGCATCTCCTTCTGGATATTCTGAACAAAAGTCCTCAATCAAATCATCATCAGTAATTCTTTTCATTCTAACGGGATGCTTATCAGTCATTTGTGTAACTGAAATCACACTATCTGCACCTGTTGTGATTAATTTCTCAACGGCTTCTTTTATGTGAGTTTCGTTTCTTAATGGACAAACTACTGGAAGTTCAACAACATAATCATATTTATTTTGTTTCAATTCTTCAATCTGTTCTACTGCCCAATATAAAGAATCAACTGATAAAACTTCATCACCAGATAGTTCATCTGGTCGTTTCATTGTATTTACATCTGCTTTTCTTCCAACTTCTAATATTTCATCTGAATCTGAACTAACCCAAATACTTTCAAATACTCCACTTTTTTTTGCAGATTCAATAGTCCAATTCATTAATGGTTTTCCATTAACTTCTCTAATGTTCTTTTTTGGAACACCTTTTGAACCACCACGAACTTGTAATATACACAAAATTTTATTCTTCTGATAAGTATGATTCACTCATTTTCTCCTTTAGTTCTTCTTCAGTAAGAGGCGTGTCTTCGACTTTCATATCCCAACGACCTGTATAATTTTCTCTTGTTTCAGATTCTATGTCTTGATAATCTTTACCCAAAAACTGACTTGTTTCTTCTCTTGTTTTAATGTAGTTATTTAGTTCTAACATTTCATCAGGAAGTATTGAGAATTTATTATCTCTACCAGGTAAATTTTTATCTATTGTGAAATGTTTTTCAATCCAATCAACACCATATTCTAATGATTGTTTTGCAACTTCAATACCTTCACAATGGTCTGAATAACCTATTTCAAATTTTTCTAAACCAGGTGTTTCTTCACACAATTCTCTTAACAAATTAATCTTTGGTAAGTTTGCTCTACTTGGTTCACAAGGATAAGATGAAACACAATGCATCAGAATAAGTTTTTTTCTATGTCCACCTTGTGATGTTGGAAAATATTTACAAGTATTTTCTAAATTTTCTTTTATTTCTGAAAACTTTGAAGTTCCTGTTGACATAAAAACATTATCAAAAATAGAAAAAGTATATTTCAATAGTTCTTTATTTCTTGATTCCATACTTGGAAGTTTTACACTACTATCGGAAAATGAGTTATGTCTATTGTTTGACCTTCTTAATACTAATACGCCTCTAATACTAAAACCTGTGCATAAAAACTTTATACCAACATCTCTACAAACATCTTTTATATCACTTAAACCTGTTGGATATCCATTTGCCATTGAAGCTTTTTCATAGATTTCTCTACGACCATCAGTATCCCAAGGCCCAGGTTTTAAATATTTAGGGTCAAAGTATTGAAACTTCGCGTATTCAGCACCACTATCTTTAGCGGCTTGAACCATTTCTTTACATAATCCTATATCATCTATATAATTAAATCCTATTTCAGCTATCAATTTCGTCATAATACTCCTCAAATGGAAATGGAATTTCATTAAATCCAACCATTATTCTTTTTAAGTTAAAATTATCTAATTCAAAATCGTTATCACCAGGTATTGCTGATGGACATATTGCTATGTTTGAGTCTTGTAAAAACTGAATTACTTTTTCATTGTAATGTTTTTTCTGTCCTTCTGGATAACTGAATAAAGATATTTTTCTATCTAATTTTTCTTCTAATGTTTCTAAACAAGTGGATATCTCACTTGCTAATTCAGCATCTGATAGGTATGACATTATCTCGTGATTGTGGGTATGTCCACCAATATCAAACAATGGATTTTCATCAATCTCTTTTATTTGTTCCCAAGAAAGATTTTGTATATCTGGATAAGTATAGTCCATATCAAACCCAAAAGCTTCAAATTCTCTCTTAAACATATTTAAAAATTCATCTCTCTTTTTTGGACTACAATTTTTTAAATATTCTTTTGTGTCTTCTGCAAAATGTATTTTACCTTCATCATTTTTTAAATTATATTCTTTACCATACACATCTAATTTTGCTTTTTCTTCGTTAGAATAGTTTACAAAGTAGTCAATAAAATCAGTCCAATAAAATCTATTTGTTGGAAATGGTCTACCAACTCCTTTTAAATCATCAACAAATCCTGTTGAAATAAAAAATGTTGCTGGTAAATTATATTTCTTTAATACTGGAACTGCGTTGTGATATAGATTTTCATATGAATCATCAAAGGTAATTGCTACATCATCTTTTGGTCTGTATTGAATCCAATCAGTTAATTTAACTACTCTTTTATTTCTACTTAACCACTCCATTTGTCTTTCAAATTCAAACAAATCTATGTGTTTTCCATTATAGTTTAAAAAAGTTCCGTCTCTTGGCTCTTTTTTCCAATCTGTTACTCCGTGATATAATAATATTTTACTCATTGTCGTATAATTTATAATCGTTAAAGATATCCTCTGTTAAATGTTTTTCTTCTAAACTCATTGCTGTATAATACTCCCCAAACTCTGTTTGTTTTTCCCCTTCAATTTTTCCATTTTCATATTGAAATTTTTCCAAGACATTTAACATCATATTTGTTGCTAATATTGTTGTGTGATATCTTAAATGATATATTTCTTCAACCTTTGATAATAAAACTTTTCCCTTTGAAAGAACATCACCAGTATCTAAATCCTCATCAACATAATGTATTGCTACCCCAATGTTATCAAAGTCTTCGTTCTTAATAGCCCATAAATCAGAATCTAATCCACGATATTTATCAATCTGTCCTCTGTGAATATTAATAGTTCCCCATTTAGCTGTATTAAAGATATAAGGTTTAACTATTCCTGTTCCAAAAGTAATTATTAAATCTGGACTCATTGACTTAATATATTTTTGTAAATGTTTGTTGTTAACTGAATGAACTTCTACTATTTTCTTTTTCAAATCATCTGATAAATCATTTGGAACTTCTTTTTCAAAAAACTTATCTTCAAATTTATCTGCGAGATTGTCATAAAATGGTCCCGTTGGATAATCTTTTTTCAGAACTTTTCGTTCGTAGATTATACCACAAATGTCGTGTAGTTCGGCTATCTTATTTATAAAATAAGTGTGGTGTTTAGTTTGTGTTGATAGAATCAGAATCTTCATAATAACCTTTAGTAATAAATATCATTTAATTGCCCCTAATTAAATTTTTTCTTTGTAAAATACAAATTTTGTAGTGAAGTAATCTTTAAATGAAATATTCTGTAAGTCATTTCACCCAACTCTCCACTATCGTTTAAAATATCTCCAAGACTGATAAGGAAACTATATAAATCATTTGTCAATTCAGAACCATCAAATCTGATTACAACTCCATTATTAATTTCATCATCATAATGTCCAATTCTTTCTTTCAATGGCCTTGTTGTATTCTTTTGTTCTCTATGAATATACAAATCTAATTCTCTTTGATTACAATCTGTATAGATATTTGAACACCAAGGCTCTAATTGATATAACATTGCTAAATCACAATTCTTTATCTTAAATGCTACATCATACTTTGGTTGTATGATTGGTCTCATAAGTGTATCGTGTTTAACTATACTACCCCATTTTCTAATAAATTCTCTTGTTGAATTATTCATTAAATTCTGCCACTCTGTTGATTTTTGTGAATGGTCTTTTGTTAATTTTCCGTGTTGAAATTGACCACCTCTTGCTGTTAAGTGATATACAAATGAATTCCAAGACTGAACTAATTCCATATTTGCTAATACCATACGATTAAACAAATCAGAATCTTCTCTTGCTGATTTAAATCTATAATCGTGTCCACCAATTAATTCTAAATCTTTTTTGTGAATTAACCAAGGCGCGAAACAACCATTTGTAGTTTTATTTTTATATTCTTTCTTACACTTTTCAACAAATTCATCAAATCCTTTTTCATCAAAACCTTCTTCAACATCTTGTTCAGGCCACATACCAAAGTTTTCAACTATTTTCTCTGGACCTTCGGGGTGCAGTGGTGGTTCAATTCTTGTTGAACAAACTACGGTTCCTCTTTTCCAATGTTTGAACGCGTGATAGTCAGCATCTTTACCTAACATCATATCTGCGTGGAATACCATTGCTATATCTGTTGGAGCATTATAAACAAGATAATCATATGCTTCACCTATACCATACAATTCCCCTCTTTCATTTAATTTCACAATAGTATTTTCGTCTTTATTTTCCATTAACCATTCATAACATTTATCATCATTTTTATCAACTAAAATGTGAATATAATGGTCATCTCTCATAGCATTCTTTCTAATACTTTCTATTGCTACTTTAACATATCGTAAGTTATTCTTACTTGGAATACAAAAAGTCATTCGTGAAACATATTTTTCTTTTGGATAAGGTGGTGCACCAACTTTACCTGTATAAACCGTTTCTACTTTTCTTTTATGTTGTTTACTTCTTGCCATCGTCTGCTCTCCCTAACATACCTTTTGTGATAGATTTATCTTTGTCATATTCTGGTAATATGTCTGCTATTTCAGTAACTACTCTTTTGATATCATCATGCGACATATGTAAATGTAATGGTAATGATATTAGTTCTGAACTAATTTTGTGAGCGTTTTTACAACTTCCGTGTGCGTAATTATACATTGGATATTGTGTGTTGTCTAAATAATGAACACCACAATAAATTCCTCTTTCTGATAACTCTTCTATTACAAAATCTCTTAAACCTTTTTTAATTCTGACTGGATATAAATGTCTTGAATGAATTTCTAATTTAGTTTCTTTGATTGGTTCTATTGTATCCAAATTTAATATGTTAAAATAGTGAGAATAAGTTTCAGCAAGTAAATTTCTATATTGATTGTCTTCATCTAAATATTTTAATTGAACTAACCCAATGGCTCCCATTAATGCATTTCCGTGATATTTATACCCAACATTTGGCACATCATACTTCCAATTATAAGTTCCTTTATTGTATCTGTCATAAGTAGATTTATCAATACCCAACCAAGATAGTTGTCTTGCGAGTTTGTCATCTTCTTCGTCTTTAAAACAAACCATACCACTATCTGCTGTTGGTAAATTCTTTACTGATTGAAAACTAAATACTGAAACATCAGCATCCCAACCAACTTGTGATTGACTCGCACCTTGAAATTCTGGATAAGTTCTCCAAAGTTTTGTTCCTGCTAAATGAGCCGCGTCTAAAATTAATGGTATGTTTTGTAAATTACAAATCTCTCTAACTCTTTCGTATTGTCCAATGTTCCCACCAATACCAACAAACATTACTGCTCTTGTTTTATCTGTGATTTTGCTTATAATAGATTCTGGGTCTAAACATAAACTATCATCAACATCAGCAAATACTGGTTTTAAATTCTCATACATAATTGCGTGATTAGTAGAAACAAATGTTAATGGTGTTGTGATGATTTCATCTCCATCTTCCCAACCATACTTTTCTCTAAACACTTTTAGTGCTAAATGTAATCCTGCTGTTGCTGATTGTAGAAAATGAGCATTTTCAAAGTCTGCATAATCTTTCCACTTCTCTTCAAAGTCAATAGACTTTCCACCCATACCAGTCCAACTGATATCTAAACACTCTTTTATTTCGTTTAGAATTTCCTCTGTTCTATATTTTGGTTTTAATACTTGTATCTTATCCATTATCCTACCACTGCTAACACTTCTTTTTCAGATATTATTAAAACATCTTTTCCTTTGTGATTAATTTCTGTTCCTGAAAACTTTGGATACAAAACTAAATCATTTTTTTTAATAGTTTCACAATCACCAACTGCTAATACTTTACCTTCTTGCGGTTTTTCTTGAGCTGTATCTGGTAATATAATTCCACTCTCTGTTTTTTCTTGTTGAATAGATGGTTCTATAACAACTCTATCTCCTAATGGTTTAATCATCTTTACTCCTATTACTTACTAATTTATTTGCTTGAACTAAACTATCTGGTGTTCCAGCGTCTGACCAAAATCCTTCAAGTTCTGTATATGTTGTTTTTTCTCTATCAATATACCAATTAATTAAATCAACAACTTCTAATTCCCCTCTTTCAGAAGGTTTAAGTGTATCTATAATACTCCAAACTTCGTGGTTGAACATATAAAGTCCAGTAACTGCATAACTTGATAATGGTTTTTCTGGTTTTTCATCAACTCTTACTAACTTTCTTTCATTCTTTGGCCCTTGATTGAATACTGGAACTCCAAATCTTTCAGGGTCTGGGACTTCTTTTAAGAAAATATGACACCAACTATCAAAATAGTTTAGTTTTAAATCACTAAAATTATCTTCAAAAATATTATCACCAAGACAAACAAAAACATTTTCAGTTCCTGCAAATCCTCTACACAATCCTAATGCTTGTGCGATACCACCAGGTTTTTCTTGAACTCTGTATGTAATATCTACACCATATTCTTCACCACTTCCTAATTGATTCATTATTTGTCCACAATGTTCTTTTCCTGAAACGATACAAATTTCTTTACAACCAATTTCTTTTAAAGTTTGTAATGGATAATAAATCATAGGTTTATCATAAACCGGTAATAATGATTTGTTAAATATTTTTGTTAATGGATACAATCTTGAACCGTGTCCACCTGCTAATATTACACCTTTCATTACATTCTCTCCCCTACAATACACGCATCTGGTAATTGTCTAAATGGTGGTTCTTCATATTTTAATCTTACTTGTCCAGCTCCACATTCAGTCATATATTTTGAAAAACGATATTGGTCTGATAAATATTTCATACCTTGTTTTCCAAATACTTTTGTGAATTTATAACCATTTAGATATTCCGAAGTATTTCCGTTAGGGTCTCTACTATCACTACCATCAGGCATTTCAATTAATGGAAAGTTAACATAATCAAATCCACCAACTTCTTTTATGTATCCCATTTTAGAAGCGAAAAAACTACCTCTCATTGACCAACATTGTTGTGGTTCTTCAAACAAATGTTTGTTCTCTTCTTTAGCATAATCTCTCCAAGTATACCCGTTTTTCAACCAATAAGATAATCTTGCTTCTTCCAATGGATTAATATCCCACGGGTAGTTCCACCCATTTCCTATTACTTTTGTTTCTGGATTACTATTAAAATGGTCTACACAAACATTAATAAAAGACCAATCGTGAACAACCATATCATCTTGAATAAAGAATAAGAAAGTATCATCATCTAATTCCATATCTCTCAAAACTTTATCATATGCTCCCCACTCCAAACCAATATTTTCATATTCTTTGTAATCAAACTTTTCTGTAATTATTTTTGGTGGTGTTTTATGGCAAGTCCACATCACATCTAAATTTTCATTTTCTTCTTTTAATTCGTATAGTGCATCAATGAACTCTGTTTGGTTTTTCTTTCCATCCCATTCATCATACCACCAACCACATACTATAAATTGTATTTTCATATTTGTTTCCAACCTTTCGGGTCTAATAGTGCTACATCACTTTCAACCATATTTTTAACTAAATCTTGAAACTCTGTTTTAGGTTTCCAACCCAAATCATATTTGGCTTTACTAGCATCACCTCGTAAGACATCAACTTCAGCAGGTCTCATAAATCTCGGGTCTTGTTTAACATATTTTTCCCAATCTAAAATACCAACTGCACCAAAAGCTGCATCTAAAAAATCTCTAATGGTATGTGTTTCACCTGTTGCTATTACATAATCATCTGGTTTATCTTGTTGTAACATTAACCACATTGACTCAACATAATCAGGTGCATATCCCCAATCTCTTTTTGCGTCTAAATTACCCAATGTTATGTGGTCTGATAATCCGTGAACTATTTGAGCTACTCCATCAGAAATCTTTCTTGTTACGAATTGTTTTCCTCGTCTTTCTGATTCGTGATTGAATAAAATACCACAAGTATTAAACATATCATAAGATTCACGATAGTTTTTTGTAATCCAATGAGCGTATAACTTTGAAACACCATAAGGACTTCTTGGATAGAAAGGTGTCTTCTCTGTTGCTGGATTCTCTACCATACGACCAAATAATTCTGATGTAGATGCTTGATAAAACTTTGTGTCCATATTTAATGTTCTTATTGCATCTAATACTCTTAATGAACCTAACCCTGTTACATTAGAAGTTTGTTCTGGTGTATTCCAACTTTCTGCTACAAATGATTGTGAACCTAAATTGTAAATTTCATCTGGGTCAGCAGTTGATATTACTGAAAGTAATGAAGTGCTATCAGTTAAATCTCCTGTAATAAACTCAAAGTTTTTATTTGTTTCTAAATGTTTTGTATTTGTTCTGTTCTTTATTGATGAATGTCTTTCCATACCATAAACTTTATAACCTTTTTCTAATAAGAAATCGGCTAAATGGCTTCCATCCATACCATTTATTCCTGTTATTAACGCTCTTTTCATTCTTTACTCCTATCTATCCTATTTGTTGAACCATCTACAATTGGCATCGGTCTAACAAACTGATACTCGTCTATATCTGGTAATCTACCATATTTTAATTGAAATTCTGTCATACTATTGACTTCAAATTCTTCTAAATGTTTTGGTCGTTTTGAAAAATTATCATCTGGGAAACGACTTGTTCTTGATGCAAAATGATAAATGTTTGACTTATAAGTTAATGCTATCTTAAAACCCTCGTTTTGCATTCTAATAAATAAATCTGCATCTTCCCAATACATTGGAGCAAATCTATCATCATTACCACCAATATAATCCCAGTCTTCTTTTTTAATTAAACCACTTACACCTTCGGCTTTTCTAATGACTTTACTACCATTTAATTTTGAAAACTCATCACACCAATCTAAAAAATATTCTTCATTGAAGTCGTGGTGATAAGCTCCAAATAAATCTAATGGGACAAAAACCGTACCTGGTCTTTCGTTGTCGTTAAAAATATCTGGTTGTATTCTATTACTAAAAACTATTCCTCTATCATTACCAACATTATCATAATAACACTCAAACAAATGTTCATCCCAATTTCTTGAAACATAAATGTCGGCTTGTAGAAAGTTTATAAATTCTGTTTCAACTCTATCAGCACAATAGTTCATTCCACCACCAATACCTCGTCTGACTTTGTTTCCTGTTTCCACATAAACATCTAAATTATATTTTTCTTTATTATCTTCTAACCATTCGTTTGTTCCGTCATCAGAATTTTCTGAATAGATAATAAATGGACAATCTTTGTGATAAGAATTTTCTCTTACTGACTTTACTGCTAATGGAAGATAATTTATTCCATTATGAACTGATATACATACGGTTTGTTCTCTCATAACTCTACTCTCGGTATTGATTTGTCTGCTGGATTTCTATCAGAACAAATCTTGAAGTCAATCCCTTTTTCTTTTAACCAATTGTGAACAAATGGAACACTATTAGTTACTAATTCTATTTCTCTTTTTGTCATAGGTGTTGGTGCATATTTAATATTATCATTTCCTTCGTAAAAATGGTCTTGCCATTGTTCTTCATTTTCATTATCACCACTAAATTTTGAAATATCTCCGATATCCCAACCCACCGTAACAATTTCTTTACAACCTAAAAACATTGCCATTGGAATTGCCATTTCATACATTAAACCAGGCCCCCAAGCTCTATCATAAGTTTTGTCAATTGTAAAATTATCAAAGTCTAATAATGCGGCTTGTGTATTATCCATTGTTCCGTGATTTCTTACAACTGGAAACATAACATCTACATTGAAATTGTTTTCTAAAATCATCTGTGGATGATATTTTTCAAACACTTCCCACGCTACTATTGTTTCATTTAACCATTGGTATGGTTCAAAATTTGTGAAATTTAAAATATGAAAATCACAAATTTCCTTTAATAATAAATATGATTGTTTAATCGTAAATACCAAATTATTTTTTAGGCGTTCCTTTAAAAATTCTGGTTCATAATTCTTTAAAGATGGCCCTGCTGATACAATATAACAAGTTTCCCCATAATATCTATCTTTCAAACATTCAATTCTTTCTGGAACCGTATCATATTTCTGTAAATCTTGTTTTAAACTTCTTGTAATATTTTCTATCATCTTCTGTCCTCAAATTCGTATCCAAAATATTGTAAATCTTTATTAAACATTTGTTCAACTAACCAAACTGAATCATCATCATAGTAATGTGAATAGTGTTTGTGTTCTGATTTATTTCTTTGTGGTAATATAGGTGGTGTATGTCCTAACTTTTTAAACATTGCATCCCACTCTTCTTTTAAATTTTCTTGACGAATTATTGTATCTGTCATCATTCTACCACCCGTTATTGGATTAGATAAATAATCTACTTGATTGATATATTCTAAATGACTTCTTAAATAATTTCTACCCAAATATCCTCTGTTATATGATTCATTATTTTTTGGTTTCCAATGCCAATAAGATTGAAAATAAGTATCACTACACATTCTCGCTATTCCCTCGTTTGATGTTCCTTTCATTTCTGGACTTTGTATCCAACGATTAAAATCCCAAACCTTTCCGTCTGGACCCACATCACTATCATTTAAATTTGCGTGAATATACAAATCTCCTTGTTTTTTTCTAAATGAATATAGTGATAACATTCTTTCAAAAGGATTTCTTACAATAGAAAACTTGTGGTAAGAATTATAAATCTCATCATCAGTTGAATACCTAACATCTATTGCTAATGCAGTAGAAACATTTTTGTGTGGAAATAAATTTTTAGATTTATCAATTCCAATCGCTCTCCTAACACTAACACCAGCACATTTTGGTATGTGGAAAAAAATTAATTTATATCTTTCACTTTCGTTCATTTAGTATCTCCAATACTTTATCTACATCTTCTTTAATATCAACAGCTTGAGTTGTTCCAAATGTTTCTACCATTTTTACATTTACTCCTAATTCTACAAATCTTAATATTTCAATATCCTCTGACCATTCTAACGGGGTTTTTCCGTTCTTTAATCCATACTGATAAAATTTATCTAACTCGTCTTTCGTAAATGCATAAATACAAACTTGTTTGTGAACTAATTTTGAGTGTCCTTCTTTTGTTCCTGGTATTGCACTTCTGGACATATAAACTAAATCATTGTTGAAGTTAGCTACTACCTTTGGAATATTTCTGTTTGGTGCTTCTGTTGAGTCGAATCTACTCATACAATTAATCACACTATCAGGATATTTTAGTTTTTCGTCAATAACTTTTTGTATATCGTCTGGGTCTAACAATGGTTCATCACCTTGAATATTTACAATAATATCACTATCAATTTCTTGAGCGGCTTCACAAACTCTATCTGTTCCTGTTAAACAATTATCAGAAGTTAAAATAACTTTGTAATCATAATCATCAACTACTTTTGCTATTCTTTCGTCTTCTGTTGCAATATAAATATTTTCTTTTGGAACTACCTTTGATGCTATATCAGCAACTCTAATAATCATTGGTGTTCCGTCAATATCTACAATTGGTTTACCAGGAAATCTACTTGACTTATATCTTGCTGGTATCACAATACTTACTGACTTTTCTGATAATGGTTTTATCTCGTCTTGATTATAAAATTCTTTACCACCACTAAAAGATAATTCTTCTAATTTGTTTTGTATTTTAGAATCTGAAATGTGGTAGGTTTGTAATTCTTGTGGATAAGTCGGGTGTATTTCGTGAATACCAGAAAACATATAACTTGGACTCCAACCCCATTTTGATTTTTGTTTTAGTGGTTCAAATTTCCTTTGAACTAAATCTAATAAATCTTTTGTAGGTTTTTCTTTCCACATTAGGTATTGTTCTATTCTTAAATTACCGGCTCCTCTACCCATACCGGTAATTGTTCCGTCAACAATGTCCACCCCAAATTTTTCTGCTTGATATGAATTAGAGAATGCTAAACCTAAATTATTATGTGGATGAAAACCTAACCATTTATCCCAATCATCACAAACCGCTCTAAATTTTTTAAATAACTTTGTAAGTTTTTCTCCTTGTAATGAACCTAATGAATCTGCTACATAAATCATACTAACATCAGACTTACCAATCTTTTCAAGAGCTAATCCTACTTCAAGATTAGATAATGTTGCTACTTTCATTAAATTTAATGCTGTCTGATATCCCATTTCTGAAATTAGTTCTAATATTTCTAATGCTAAATCTAATGAATCGTAGTTTGTTGCTATTCTACAAAGTGAAAATGGTGATTTCTTTTTTGGTTTAATGACATCAAGAAGTAATCTTTTATTTACTTTGTTGTCTTCTATAAAATCTTTAGCGTCAATCATAAATGCTAAATGAGAATCATAACTTACATCTTTCAGTAATTGTGAAATAAATTTATCATTGCATTTTCTAAATCTACCACCAGGTATAGGCGATTTATAACCCAATTCAATATAATCAACTTCAGATTTACTTAATACTGATACCATTTCTTTGACTAATTCATCATCAAATTCCCAATGAGTATAATAACCACCATCTCTTAATGTGCAATCTAATATCATTTGAAAGTATCCTCTAAATATTTCTCTAAATCTTTGGTAGCATAATACCCAATAGTAGAACTTAACTTATGTGAATCTAAATTATACATCATATCGTGTCCTAATCTATCTTCAACATAACTAAATTCCATTTTATTATCTGTTATATCGTCTACTTTTCTAATAATGTCAAGATTACACCAAATATCTCCCGTTCCGATATTATAAATTCCATAGGATTCTGTTCCCCACATTAATCTATCTATAACTCTAACATTATCTTCTACCCAAATCCACTCTCTTCTATTTAACCCGTCGCCGTATAATGGAAAAGGGGCTCCAGAGTCAAAACAATATTTAAGCTTCGGAAGAAACTTCTCGGCGTGTTGTCTATCACCAAAATTATTACAACTGCGTGTAATTACATAAGGTAAATTGTATGTTCTACCGGCCGCAAGCACTAATTGGTCAGCCGCGGCTTTGGTTGCAGAATAATAAGAACTTGGTTTTAATATATCTGATTCTAATGAAGGTTCTGTAACATCTCCATATACTTCATCTGTTGAAATTTGGACAAATTTCTTGAAGTTTTTCATTTTTCTACATAATTCTAATAAATGAAATGTTCCATTTATGTTAGTTTTTACAAAAGGACTTCCATCTTCAATAGAATTGTCCACATGCGATTCAGCTGCAAAGTTTACACAATATTGTATTTCACCAATATCGTCATAAGTTAAGTCGTTTATATCTTTTTTAATTAATTTAGCTCCCTCTGGAAGATAATTAATATCTGAAGCGTAAGTTAGTTTATCTACTACTATAATTTCAAAATCAACATAACCCATTTGTAACTTTGTAAAATGTGAACCAATAAATCCACACCCACCAGTTATTAATATTCTTTCTTTATTCATAATCTCTCACTTAATTTCTGTAATTCAGTTGGATAATGTTTATTTGCATTATCTCTATACCCTTGTTTAAATTCATCTGAATTTGTTTTATCTGTTATAAAATTTACATAAGGATTTAAATCTCTGTATTTTCTATTCTCACAAACTAACATATTGTCTAAAATATATTGTTTAATATCATATCCTTTTTGTTGCATCATACGACAACCTTCTTCTACAAAAGTATCATCTAACCCATATGAACTTAATGAATCTGGAATATCAATCAGTTTTAATAAGTTTGAACTAAATACATTAAACCAACCACCACCAAACTTAAATCCATTTAATTGTTTTATATTTATATTTGATGCATAACTAAATACTTCGGAATCTAACTGAAACGGGTCATACTTTAACCAAATTTTAGAATCATAACCCATAGGAATATATCTTTCATTAGAAATCATATTCCAACTTTCATCCCATAATCTCAACAATTGAGAATTTAAAACATAATATTCGTTATCAATCTGTTCTAATGCTCTAAATAAATAAGATAAATTAAACATTGAAAAATAAACATCAGTATCTAAATACATAAAATTACCCGAATCATTTTCTCTAATACTATTTCTTCTCTTGTCGTTTATTCCTAAACACCTATTACTATCATTTATTTCAAAAATATTTTTAGAAGTCCAATCACATCTCTTTTTCATCATATCAAATTTATCAGCAAAAAACTCTTTTGGTAATTGGCTTGTTTCCCAATCAGTTAGTTTGTCTGATAAGTTTAGTGTAAAATCTAAAATGACTTCATCATTTGAGTCTAAAAAATGTGATGACCTTTTTAAGTGATTAACTATTCTTTCTAATTCGTCTATTTCTCTTGGTAGACAATGTAATATTATATGTAAATCATTCTTTCTCAAGTTCTATAACCTTTTTTTGTTCCTTTAAGTAATTCATATAATCTATTTCTTTTTGTAGATTATGGTCTGTTCTTCCTTCTCTCCAAGCGTGTTCTGATGTTCTTGTTTCTTCTGTATCGTAATAATGAATATATTTATACTTTTTACTATGTCCATCAAATCCGTGTATGTAAATCTGTTCACTACTATTTACCAAATATTGTATTGCAATCAATCCGGTTGTTGGCCATGCTGGTGAAAAATCTACTACTGAATTTATCTGGTCTTCTAAATTTGGTGAAATATACTGAATAACTGGAGCATAACTTACATTATTTTCATTAACCGAAAAATATTCTTCTGACCTTTGACAAAAATTTAATGCTCGTTGACATTCTGGGGCTCTTAATCCGTCATTGTGTTTGAACTTTGGACTAACAAAATTGATATGTGGAATATCTTCCCAACGACTTGAACCCTCAACTTCTTCTGTTTCGTTCTCTAACCATTGAACTCCATTATCACAAAGAATCCACCCATTAACTTTACTTCCAACATTCTTTTCAAAACCTCTTGTTCTGAATCTATTAATTCTATAAATTATATCAAAATCATTATCAATTCTCTCACCAAATTCATTGTCCATAACTGACGAACCATTACCCATTAATAAAACTCTCATAGATTCTCCACTTGAATTTTACTATACAATTCGTTTTGTTTCACTTGTCGTTGTATATCTTTCGGGTGATATAAACAAAATTCTTCTTCTGTTGGAAAGTGTGAAACTTTTTTAGCTCCTGTAACAATCTCGTGAACTGGATTCTCCCAATGAATTGATTTATCATTTTTATATATTCTACCTTGATAGTCTGGAAAATTTACCCAACCTTTTTCATTAACTCTCCAACCCCATTGTTGAATATATTCTTCTGTAATTCCTTCTACGGTATTTATTCTTGGAACCCAGATTAAATCTATATCATTTGATTCTAAAATTTCGTGTATATTTTCTATTAACCATTTGTTTGGAAGTTCATCTGCATCAATAGAAAAAATATAATCAAATTCGTCACGAACCAAACTATCTGCATAATTGTGTTGTTTTGAAAAATCATCTTCTAATTTATTTTGAAAATAATCATACTGATTAGACTCTACATATTTTGATAATATTTTTCTTGTTGGTGAATCAGAAAAATCATCAACAACAATTATGTGGTCTGTTTCTTTTATATTTTCAAAAAGAAAATCTAATAGTTTTTCTAAACTATCTGTTTCGTTATGCGTCAGTATCTTATAACAAATCTTCATTCTTTAATCCTAATTGTTTTACTCCAAAAT
>TARA_B100000686_G_scaffold136564_1_pt1 | contig 21649 bp, 19 predicted proteins | sample TARA_B100000686 | Tara Oceans TARA_B100000686 (sample SAMEA2622733) | marine metagenome | biome: marine biome (ENVO:00000447); feature: marine epipelagic mixed layer (ENVO:xxxxxxxxx); material: "saline water (ENVO:00002010), including plankton (ENVO:xxxxxxxx)" | depth 150 m | reverse complement strand
ATATTGAAAATAGAAGTCAGAAATTTATTAATATTCTCTCGGATATACCAGGGATTAGTACGACGATGTTTAATAACATCATCGGGCATCAACCTTTTGGGGTGGAATTAAAGATAGACGAAACTATTACGGGAATGTCAGCGCAAAAATTAGTAGAAACATTAAAAGAGGGTGATCCTCCTATATGGACAAGGGTAAGAGACGGGGACGACTACATAGCAATACACATGTTTGGACTTAAACTAGGTGAAGAGGAAGTGGTCGCAGAAAGAATCAAGAAAATATTTACATAAATCAAATATACAAAATGATCCTACTAGCTTCCTATGATAAAATTGTACGGTTTCAAAATTTTAGCAATTCTGTTTCTGGTACAGCAGCATAGACATAGGAGCTTTTCCAGGTGGACAATTTAAAGTTAAGTGTGAGCAAAAGAGAAGTTATTGGAAAAAAAGTATCCGAACTTCGACGTAATGGTTTAACCCCTGTACATATGTATGGACCTGAAATAGAATCTGGCTCGCTTCAGTGTAATTCAGCGATTTTATCCAAAGTTATAACTGATGCTGGCACAAATATACCCGTTACGGTAAATGTGGAAAATGGAGAACAAGATAACCTTTGTTTCATCAGGGAAGTACAATACCATCCCGTAACTAATAAAATTCTACACGTTGATTTTATGAAAGTACAAGAAGGTAAGGTAGTACAAGCCCAAGTACCTATCGCAGTTGAAGGAACATCTCCTGCCGTCCGAACCATGGGTGGCACCCTTCTACAACCCCTGCAAGCATTGACGGTGGAAGCTCTACCATTAGAAATACCAGAACTCATTGTTCTTCAGGCGGAGCTTCTGATTGATTTCGAGACGAACCTATATGTAAGCGATATAGAGCTTGATAACAATATAACTGTAATCAATGAAGGATCAGAAATGGTGGCCAGTGTGGTTGCTCCAAGAGTAGAAAGGTCAGAAACCGATACAGGGGAAGGTGAAGTAGCTGAAAGTGAGGACAATGTGGAAGTTATTGGGGACAATGATACTTCGGAGAATGCGGAAGGATAGTTATACCTTTTAGGGAAAAGCTAACTTAATATTCTAGAAAAAGTTTGCCCCATTCGGTCTTCATAGCCTCTCTGATACGCTTTTTCCCAATGAATCTAAGCCAGTATTCATTGTGATATATGTTGGAGGCGAGGTAGGCTAGAGGGGTTACCTTGGACCTTAGTAACATGTTTTCAAGGGGTTTTAAATTACCCCAATAAATCATCTTTTGCCCTTTGCTTGCTAAGGTATTACCACTCTGAAATTGCCAGTTCACCTCAGATATATCCTCGCCAACGATATTTATATCCGATATTCTCCCACATCCTAGTCCATGTTCATCGGCTATTCTAATAAAATCAATATCCATAGGATCATACCCCATCATTTTCGCAGCTACCGCATCCACGGCAACCTGATCGGCACCAGCAAGTAATACATTTTTCTGATGCCACTGCATCGCACGGGGTCCTGGGCCAGAGCCTGCGAAGGTACCATCAGTTAGAGAAAATATACCTGGGTGAATATTTTTTTGTATTTTTAACAAGTCAACCAGGGTCTCATGTATGACAGAGTGAGTCCAATGCCTTTGGAAATTTAACAGCCCGCCAAATGCATTTTTCATGGCACCTGTGATTGTGGTGAACACATGGGTTTTCATAGTCGGAAGATGAATAATATTTTTGTCGATCAAAAATTTAGGTATATGTATCCCTTCAGGATAAATTTTATTTAAGACCAAAAAATCTTCCTCGAAGGGTAATGGGACCCATTCTACGTCTTCGAGATGCACACTTTCTACACCGTTAGATCTCGCGACCACATCATGCTTGTTATTGATTTCACCTTCTTTCGCATCGACAACGACTGTGCCATTATGTGTAGGGATTAAATCTGTAAACCCATCCTCCTGCAGCGTTTTTAAAACTCCATCTAATTGCCATGGAGACGTCGAACAGCCAGGATAAAAGTGCTGCCAGGATATGTTGACCTTCAAAACAGTAGCGACTTCCGTTGAAATATGGCAATTATAGCCAGCCAAGCGCATAGCTAAACCTATGTCTGAAATGACAGTTTTCGGATTAGTTTTTACAACGGATACTACCGGGGCAACTCCCGCATCTTCTGTTAAATCCGAGGTGGCAGAAAGATCGGTTCTCGCCGTTTTGAACACCATTTAATTTTCTAGGAAATCTCTCAATTTTTTGGATCTGTTAGGATGACGCAGTTTTCTGAGAGCTTTTGCCTCTATTTGACGAATTCTTTCTCTCGTAACCCCGAAATCCTTTCCGACTTCCTCTAATGTTCGACTCCTACCATCTTCTAGGCCGAATCGAAGTTCCAGAACTCTTGCCTCTCTGTCGTTTAGGGTGTCAAGAACATCAATCACCTGTTCTCTCAGAAGTTGATATGAAGCTGCTTCCACCGGCGCCAAGGCCGCGGTGTCTGGAATAAAATCACCGAGATGGCTATCCTCTTCCTCCCCTATTGGGGTTTCCAATGACACTGGTTCTTGAGAAATCTTCAAAATTTCTCTTACTTTATCTGGGGCAATCTCCATTTCACGACCGATTTCTTCGCTAGTTGGTTCCCGTCCATACTCCTGCACTAGCCGCCTCGTTACCCTAAGCAATTTATTTATGGTTTCTACCATATGTACTGGTATACGTATAGTACGAGCCTGATCAGCGATAGCACGTGTTATGGCCTGCCGAATCCACCAAGTCGCATATGTACTAAATTTGTAACCTTTTCTGTAATCGAATTTCTCTACAGCTCTGATAAGCCCTATATTCCCTTCCTGTATAAGATCAAGAAGAGACATGCCGCGCCCGATATATTTTTTCGCAACACTGACCACCAACCTAAGATTGGCCTCAGACAAATGCTGTTGGGCATCATCTCCCCTTTGCTTGATACGCTCTAAATGCTGCCTAAACAATAGTTCATATGGTTGCATCTTATCGGTAAACTTATGATCGTCTACTATTTCGCCCAGTTGTTGTAATGTGGGTCTACCCTCAATGGCTTTGAAAATTTCGTCGGGCAGCAGTCTAGTGTTTATAGATGCCTGTTTTATCATTTCTTTCAGCTCATCATTGTCAGGGGGGTCTTCATCTTTCAATTCCGACAAAATGGCAGAAATTTGTTCCAGGAGGTCATCTTGAAATATCCCGTCAATCGCCTCTCTCACCTCTGGATTGGCCATCAGGTCAGGCAGTGTACCATCAAACGAAACCTCCTTTGAGGTAAGGATGGCCTTTATTATGTCTTCGCTTTCACCAACTGTTCTGAGCATGCCAATGACAATTTCTCTAGCTCTCGGGGAAACGTTCTGGTCAGTAAGCAAATCTTCCTCTTTGTTTTCAACGAAACGTTTGCCCTCAAATTTACGGGCGAGGTCTCTCTCCTGAGGAGCTTTTAAAAGGTCAACTCTCCCTATCTCTCTTAAATACATGCGGACAGGGTCATCGATTATTTCGGTACTTCCTATTTCCTTTTCCCACTCTCTAGCAGCTTTAGCTTTCAAATCTTCCAAAGACGGAGGTGCATCTTCATCATCTTCAGGATCTGTTCTTGAAGATGAACTTTCCATCCCTAGTTCAAGAACAGTGGAATCCTCATCATCGTCATCGTCGTCTTCCTCCTCCATCAATTCATCCTGCTCATCTTCATCCACCCGGTAACCATCTTCTTTAGATCTACTTCCCCTTAAAGCGCCGTCTATAAGATCGGCTTCACCACCTACAGGCTGTATTCCGTCAGTAGTCATTCCCTTCTCCTTTCGATGTATCTAAGCAGGTTTTTAATTTCATATCTCCACCCTCTATTCTAACAAAAAAAAGTGGGAATCCCCTATCTATCCGAAGCATCAATCTCCATTATTTTTTTATTGAGATCATTAATCGCATTTACCACCTCAGAAGATGGAAGTTTATCATCCTGAGATTCGGCGAAATTTGTACTGTATCTCTTCAATCTATCACTCTCCAATTTCCTGATACAAAAATTGAAATCCTCCCATAAATCTACCGTGGTTGATTCAAGGATATTATGGGCCTGTACCTTGGTAAGTCTTTCTTTTAAAACTGGATCAATAAATTCGACCAAGGAAGCCTCTAAATCAAGTTCTAACCACTTAAGATAGATCTCCCGGTCTTCTATACGAGTAAAACATTCTGGATTCACATCAGCGGCAACATCTCTTAATTCTGGGTACTTCAATATCAAGGCCAATGTGTGTTCCTCTCGATAAGATTCAATATTTAAATTAGACCTTTCGTGCAGAGCAGGATTTTCCAGTTTCTTCAGTGTCTTACCACTATATTGCCTAGGAATCTGATTTAACGCGGTTACTACGGTTTCTACCGAAGAAGAAAGCTTTTCAGCCAACATCGCTATGTATCGTTCCTTATCAAAAGGATCTAGCAATCGGAATATTGGAGCTAAAGATTCTACAACCCTTCCCTTCCCACCTGGTACACCTAAATCAAACCTGCCAGATACAACTGGTATTAGATATTCCAGAAGAGGTAAAGCATTATCCACTACCTTTTCCCAATCAGAACCATCAGAACGTATAAATTCATCCGGATCTTTTCCTTCCGGTAAAGATACGACATTAATCTTAATAGGATTTCCCGAAAATAAAGGGTCCTGAGAACGTTTAGTAGACTCTCCAAAAATCTGCCAAGCTGACTCCAGACTTCTCAAAGTAGCCTCTTGTCCGGCCACGTCTTGATCCAAAGCCAATACAAAAGTTCCTGCCAGATTCTTCAGATGCCTTACCTGTTGAGGGGTCAAAGCGGTCCCCATACTTGCCACCACATTTCTGTGACCATGTTCATGGGCAGCAATCGCGTCCATGTATCCTTCAACTATTACTCCGAGATCATTTTCTCTTATCGCATCCCTGGCCATATGAAATCCATACAGCGTACTCCTTTTATCAAAGATTGGAGTTGAAGGAGTGTTTATATATTTAGGCATTGATTCATCCAAAGAACGAGCGCCAAATCCTACTGGTCTGCCTGATCTATCAAAAATAGGAAACATCAACCTTCCCCAAAAAAAATCTCTGGTTCGCCCATCATTAAGTCTATTAATAACCCCGCACTCAATAGCTTTTTCAAGGTCAACCTCATGAAACAGTAAGTGAGATTTCAGTGACTCACCTCCACGCGGACTATAACCTATAGCAAAATCTTCTACCGAACCTTGAGCCACACCTCTCGATTCTAGATATTTCCTAGCTACTTGCGCTTCGTTTGTAAAAAGGGAGTCTTTGTAAAAATCTTGGGTTATCTTATTGATCTCAAAGTAGGAATCTCTAGACTTACTTGTCTCTTGCCCCCGTAACTCAACACCCGCACGTTGGGCCAACAGCTTCAGAGCATCTGAAAATTCCATATTTTCCGTTTTCATGACGAAACTGAAGACGTCTCCACCAATAGCACAAGAACCAAAACACCTCCATGATTGCCTTCCAGGATCAACTATAAAGGAAGGAGTCTTTTCATTATGAAAGGGGCAATTAGCCTTATAGTTCCTTCCTGCACGCTGCAGAGGAACTTTTTCTGACACGACATCTACTACGTCTAATCTTGATTTAATTTCGTCTATTTCACTCATCAATCTCACTTCTATCAGATTCAGAATATGAGTATCTGGCAAATGTCTCCAATGGGACTTTTATACTATCGATATGCCAGGAAATGTGCTGAACATTGGACAACATATCGGCGAAATCATCACCGATAGACTCCCAGCTATCTGTTTCTTCCAAGAATCTGTTAAGTATCTCATTGAAAGTTGATTGTGCACCCCACAAATCTGCAATATCTGTACACAATTTTGCAAGTTCATCGTCATGTTCTTCTGACAAACCTTTAGTCTTTAATTTGACCAATATTGTATGTGCCAGGCCTGAACGCCTTCTAGCTTGTTCTAAATTTGGGTCAAATTTCGATGACATGCCGGCCAGCTCCTTCACATTTAACTATCAACGGCACCATAGTGGGTTATATAGCTAACCCAAATATCCCTCATAGCCTCTAAGACGAATTTTTGAGCATCCTCAGACATCCCATTTAGATCTGAAAAAACTTCTTTCCAAATATTATCAACTTCTTCTTTCCAGGGAGCATACTCCAAACCATGCGGATCTCTCTGCATCGCCTCTAGATGTTCTTGAATATAGTCAATACGTTTAAAAACTAATCTCGTTTTTAATTTATCAATGGGGCTTGTTATTTCTAGCATTTCAAGGATTATAACAATAGGTTAGGATTTAACTCGAAAATACCTGACCAACACCGGGCTGTATTGACTCTGCAGTACGAATTGCGTAGCGATCAGTCATACCAGAAATATAGTCTACAATCGCATGGTCTATAGATTCTCCCACCTCCAAAAATTCTACTGGTATTGAATCAACATTAGATTTCAAAAATTCGTAGAGGAGATCAATAATCATTCTTGCAGATTTACCTTCTGGACCTGAATCGACAGGCAAATAAACTCTTTCGAACATAAAATCGCGCAGCTCATTTATAGCTTCTCTCATTTCGTTACTCATGGAAATGACAGGTGGGGCAGTTGAGGAATTTCCCTCCAATAACGGTTCGGAAGTTTTTACAATATCCATAACCATATTGTTAATTCGCTCAGAATGCCTATTACCCAAAACATCTTTCATATGTTTAGGTAGATCGCCTTCTGTCAAAACCCCAGCCCTGAAAGCATCACCCAAATCATGATTGAGATAGGCAATAGCGTCCGAAATTCTTATTGCTTGAGCCTCAAGTCCTATCCTTGAGACCAAATCCATGGACATGAAGTCTCCTTTTGGTTTTGAGTGGTAAAGCATGCCCGATTTTACTTCCTCAGTAAGGTTTAACCCTTTGCCGTTTTTTTCCAATTTATCAACCAATCGGACACTCTGAACATTGTGGCGAAATCCAAGGGGCGTCAATTTCCCTAATTCATCTTCGCCTATATGACCAAAGGGGGTGTGGCCCATGTCATGGCCCAATCCAATGGCCTCAGCCAGATCTTCGTTGAGATTTAAGGCCCTTGATATCGTCCTTGCTATCTGAGATACCTCCAAGGTATGGGTTAGCCTTGTAACAAAATGATCTCCCACTGGAGCTATAAACACCTGAGTCTTATGCTTCATCCTGCGAAATGCTTTGCAATGAAGAATCCGATCTCTATCCCTCTGGAATTCTGTTCTTATCGAACTCGGTTCTTCTTCTACTACCCTTCCTGCGGTATGACTTGACCGCGAAGCATGACGGTTTAATCCTTCCTCAGCTTGTTCTAATCTTAATCTAACATCATGGGCTATCAATCTATCTTCTATCCCAGTGTATTTACATAGAGTCGAAATTTTTTACTACGGCCTTGGGAGCCTCCCCTCTGCGTATTCTCTCCATATTTTCAAAAGCAAAATTGGCTCTCCTCGCCCAAGTATCCCAAGTTGTACCGGCCATATGTGGTGTGGCCACGACATTATCCATCTTCAAGAGCGGGTTGGCGGGATCCACCGGTTCTTTTTCAAAAACGTCGAGACCAGCCGCCGAAATCTTTCCTTGCTGCAAAGCCTCTATCAAAGCCACTTCATCTACCACAGGCCCCCTAGAGGTATTTATTAGTATTGCCGAAGACTTCATCATAGAAAGCGTATTTGAATTTACTAGGTGCCTGGTAGCCTTTGTGAGGGGCGTATGACAGGTGATTATATCTGACGTCTTAAAAAGTTCTTCCAATGATAAATAGGTTACATTTAACTTTTCTTCAACGGATTTCTCAAGAGGATATAGGTCGTAATATTGGACTACAGCATCAAAACCTTGAACACGTTTAGCAACTTGCCTGCCTATATTACCTATCCCCAAAATCCCAACTTTTTTATTAGCCATCTCAAATGTATTCTGACCAGTTATCGGTTCGGCCCACCGGCCGGCCTTCGTAGCATTATCACTTGCCAGAAGCTGTTTGTATATTGACAACATTAAAAGAACGGCCTGGTCCGCAACAGCCCAAGAATTAGCTCCCCCATTATTTGCGCAAGGGATCTCAAGATCTGTAAGGAGGTCTAAATTCATTCTATCGTAACCCGCTTGCAGTAGCTGCACTAGGCGACATTTATCAAGGGCCTTTATAACTTCGTCAGACGGGTTCAGTCCATAACACAACAAATAATCAGCGTTTCGCACCTCTCTAACACATTGATCTTCTGTTGACGATTTGTCCAACACAACGATTTCATAATCAGGTGGGCTATAAGAAATAACTTCATCTATAAGAGCTTGTCGTATCCCTGTTAAAAAAACTACCTTTGTCGAACCCATTTCACTTTCCTTAATTGAATGTGGTTAACCACCATATCTCTGACGGAGTATATCCTTTAGTTTTTCTGGGGAAAAATCCCCAGCTCTACACACATCTATGATCTCTTTTTCACCCGCCTCCACTTTAGCTATAGCGTCCGGCAATCCTTCCACTATATCCTTGGGAATACTAATCACACCGTGTTTATCTCCAAGTAGTAAATCTCCAGGATTCACAGTCACACCACCAACGCTGACAGGTATGTTTGCTTCAACCAAATGTACGTTCGCCCTAGAAACCAAAGCAGTGCTTGCAAATGCGTTAAACCCCCAATCCCGCATTTCATCCAAATCTCTTACCCCTCCGTCCGTCACGACTCCAACACAATCCAAAGAACTATGAATTGCACTTTGGACCTCTCCCCAAAAGGAACCAATCACATTTGGATGGTCTAAATCCTTCATCACAATAATTCTTGGACCTGGAATTTTTAGTATTTCATCGACCCAATCAACCCTTGAATAATTCATGTTATCGGAAGGGGGGGTTGATGCTTTTATAACGGCCGTAACCGCAAACCCGACCATCGTTCCCATTTCGGGAAACATACTCTTTATGTCCGGGGTCATAAATCCTTCGGTACGGGATCGTATATTGAGACTTTCAATAGCGTTGGAAACTGCACAAGTCTGCATTTCAGAAACCGAATCGATTTGTTTTTGGGTTAATTCAGACACTTTTCAACTCCCGTTTTTACTAATATATCCCATCAAAATACCTCCGAATGATAACAGACAGACATAGGAGCAAGATAATAAAAAAACAGCTTTACTCTGTACCGTAAATTATAGATCTAATCAGATATTGACCGAGTAGCATCTAAGTCTATAATTGGGGTTGGTCCAGATCGGAAAACTATGGAGACATAAAAAGTATCGAGATTGATTTTATCAAAATGAAACGATAAGTAAGGAGATATTTAGAAATGGCAAGAGGTGAAATAGGTTTTGTCGGATTAGGAATCATGGGGAAGCCCATGGTAAGAAATTTAATAAAGGCAGACTACGCAGTCACTGTGTATGACGTAGTTGCCGAAGCAGTAGAAGAAATGGCAACAGAAGGTGCGACGCCAGCTTCCTCTGCGGCCGAAGTAGCGTCCAAAAATCCGTTGGTTATAACGATGGTACCGGATTCCCCTCAGTCTGAAGCGGCGATTCTGGGTCCGAACGGAGTATTGGAAGGCGCTTCGAAAGGAAACACAGTAATAGACATGAGTTCCATAGCACCGGCATCTTCAAAAAAGATAGGGGAGGCTTGTGACGCTGCAGGGGTAAATTTTATGGATGCCCCAGTTAGTGGCGGTGAAACTGGTGCTATTGAAGGAACACTGGCTGTTATGGTGGGGGGAAAGAAAGAAGTGTTTGATAAAAATTATGACATGTTAACGGCTATGTCAGGCAGCATAGTCCTATGCGGTGGATATGGTGCAGGAAACACCACCAAGTTGGCAAACCAAATCATCGTCGCTGGAAACATTGCTGCCTTAGGGGAAGCCCTGGTTCTAGCTAAAAAGTCTGGTATAGACCCAAAAGTAGTGTTTGAAGCTATTAAAGGTGGCTTGGCAGGCAGTACAGTAATGAATACCAAAGGGCCAATGATGCTAGAAGGAAATTTCGACCCCGGTTTTAGAGTAGTACTTCATCAAAAAGACCTACATAACGCGATATTAACTGGAAAGGATGTAGGAGTGCCATTGATGGTAACTGGAATGGTACAGCAGATCTTAGGATCATTGATAAACGATGGTAAAGGTAATTCTGATCATTCGGCCATCGCTAATTTTATGGAAGATATGGCAGGCGTGACCATCGCAGACTAATATTTTCTGATCACCAAGATTTTGAAAGAGGAGCCATTCAGGATGTCTGACAGAAATATTCCGTCAAAGTCGGAGGTTGACTCATACCTCAAAGACACCAACTGGGGTAGATGGGGAGATAAAAGTTCTGCTGGAGCCATAAATTTAATTACTAGCGAAAAACGGCTTGAAGCAATTTCTCTGGTGAAAACTGGCCGAGTTGTGTCCCTTAGTAGACCTCTGCCCGTCACTCCAGCTGGAGACAACCCTAGGCCTGCCCAGCACTATATGCACAAAGAAGAAAGGCCTTTTAACGGTGGAGCTGCGATGGATTATTACGGCGTCTTTTATCATGGTACTGCCACAACTCACATAGATGCTCTATGCCACGTTTGGAATGAAGACGGCATGTGGGAAGGAAAAACTCCCGACGAAGTGATCAAATATGGAGGAGCAAATTTTGGTACGGTAGACGAATGGAAAGAAGGTATTTTGACTCGCGGTGTACTATTAGACGTTCCGAAACATAGAAGAAAACCGTATGTAACCCTAGCCGAACCCGTCCATGGATGGGAATTGGAAGACATAGCAGAAGAGCAAGGTACCGAAATAAAACCTGGGGACGCAGTCTTCGTTTACAGTGGAAGGGATAAATACGCGGCAGATAATGAGGGAAGATGGAATACACCTCAAGGAAGGCCAGGTTTACACGCCTCCTGCTTACCATTTGTTAAAACCAACGACATTTCCATACTAGGTTGGGACATGATGGACTCCTCTCCCAACGAATATCAGGTACCTTGGACGGTACATGGCGTTATTTTCGCCTACGGGGTTGCTTTGGTTGACAACGCTTACTTAGAACCTCTCTCCAAAGTGTGTGCGGAGGAAGAAAGTTACGAATTCATGCTAACTATAAACCCTCTTTATGTAGAAGGTGGTACCGGATCTCCCGCAAATCCAATAGCAGTATTCTAATTTTCAGGCATCAATCATTTAGATAAAGGGTCAACCAAGCTATTGGAGTTTGATTGACCCTTTAAATCGCAAACTTACTTTTTCTTTGATTTCGGCTTTTTCCCATTATCTGACGGTTTCACATTGGTGTCTTTTGGATTCTCATCCTCATCTTCAATTTCAAAATCCCCTACACAGGCAATCGATGACACAGAATCCCCTTCTCTGGGTTTAAAAATCGTTACTCCCTGAGTAATACGTCCTGTGAGACTTCTTATTTCACTCAGATCTGTTCTCATTACCTGGGCATTCTCTGAAACTAAATAAACTTCATTAGTCTCGTCCACTATTTGAGCGTCGGCTATTAATCCAGTATTTTTTGTTAATTTGAAAGCACGAAGCCCTAATCCTCCCCGTCCTTGCCTTCGATATTCACTAAGAGGATTCACTTTTCCTCTCCCGAGCTTGCTTACAACTAGTAATTTGCTCTCATCATTTCCTACATCCATAGAAACCACCCTATCCCCCGTTCTTAAAGACATCCCTTTCACACCTCCCGCTGTACGCCGACGTATTGGCAAATCATCTACCGAGAATCTTATTCCCATTCCTTGCTCAGATATAAAAATTATGTCATCGCCTGACTTTGCCAACTTAACTGAAACAAGTTCATCATCGCCTTTTAGGTTCATAATAATTAAACCCGAAGGGCGAATATGTTCTACATCATCCAAATTTATACGTTTTACCCTACCCTGTTTCGTACCGAGTACTAGATATTCATATTCTTCGTACTGTTTTTTACCAACACTTATCAAAGCACTTATATTTTCCGTGTCCCAAACATTTATTATGTTAGCAACCGGTACCCCTCTGGTATTCCTACTCTGGTCAGCCCTTAATTCATATCCGATTTTTGATAAAACACGACCTTTATTGGTAAAGAACATCAACTTATCGTGACTATCAACTACCATTAATTCTTTTACCGGATCGTCATCTCTCGTGTTCATTCCTGAAACACCTCTTCCACCCCTATGCTGACGTCTAAATGTATTTGACTGGATACGTTTCAAATATCCACCTTGGCTTAATGTGATGACAATCTGCTCATGCGCTTCTAATTCTTCACGACTAAGATCATAAGCATCGTGACTGATAGTCGTTCTTCTTTTATCTCCATATTTAGCCTTAACCTCATCTGTCTCTTCTTTTACAACCCCCAATATTTTGCTTTCATCAGCGAGAAGTTCCTGTAAACCTTTAATTGTTTCTTGAAGCTCTTGGTATTCCGTCTCCAATTTTTCTCTCTCAAGAGCAGCTAATCGCCTTAGCTGCATATCCAAAATAGCTTGAGCTTGGGGTTGATCTAGGTCAAATGTTGACATCAGGCCGGTTCTGGCACTTTCTACATCTTGCGAATTTCGGATTAACTTAATCACTTCATCAAGATTGCTTATCGCTATCCGTAGCCCTGCCAATATGTGAGCTCTTTCCTCAGCCTTTTTTAGCTCAAATTCTGACCTACGCCTAACTACTTGTTGTCTGAATTTTATATATTGCTGTAATGCGATTTTTAACGTTATGACCCTAGGTATATCATCAATTAGAGCTAGCATATTCGCAGAAAATGAGGACTGGAGCGCCGTTTGCTTGTAAAGGTTATTCAATACAACTTGAGGCTGCACCCCTCCTCTTAGCTCTACAACTATACGCATACCATCTCTATCAGACTCATCACGAACTTCAGAAACTCCTTCAATTCTGCGATTCTTGGCTAAAGTAGCTATTTTTTCCACCAATGCTGCCTTATTAACTTGATACGGTAGTTCTGTCACCACTATCTGCATTCTGCTGGCATTTCTGGGCATCTCTTCCACTTCAGCAACAGCCCTAACAACGATTTGTCCTTTTCCAGTGGTATAAGCCTCCCTGGCCCCACTCGTACCCATAATGGTCCCGCCAGTCGGAAAATCGGGAGCGCGTACATATTTCATCAAATCTTCTGATGTAGCTTCAGGATTGTCTATAAGCGCGTTAACTGCGTTACAGACCTCTCGCAAGTTGTGAGGGGGTATGTTTGTAGCCATACCTACAGCAATTCCAGATGCCCCATTAACCAATAGGTTTGGTAGTCTGGCTGGTAAGACAACAGGTTCGCGAAGAGTATCATCAAAATTTAATGACCAGTCAACAGTTTCCTGATCAAGGTTGGCCAGCATAGCTTCAGATACAGGACTCAATCGAGCTTCTGTATACCTCATAGCCGCTGGCGGATCGTTATCAATGCTTCCAAAATTACCTTGGCCATCCACTAAAGGCATTCTAACGGTAAAATCTTGAGCCAGCCTCACCATAGCCTCGTACACAGCCAGATCTCCATGAGGATGCCATTTACCTAAAACTTCGCCAACCAAACGCGCACTTTTTTTATACCCAGTTCCCGGACGCATACCAAGGTCCTGCATAGCGTATAAAATTCGTCTTTGAACGGGTTTCAGACCATCCCTTGAATCGGGCAAAGCCCTGGAGACAATCACACTCATAGCGTAGTCAAGATAAGAACTCCTCATCTCATCGACTATAGAGGTGGTTTTTATGAACCCAAATTCAGATTTACTAGATGTCATAATCTTCTACTCCAATCAAACAAAAGGATTACCTGAATTCGTAGTTAACTAACTTGTGGCCTTCAAAAAGTAAGACTCACGATGCGAAAAAATCAGATTTCCCATTAGTCACAATTATAGCACAAAAAGTAGTGGTTTTATGCCTATAAAAACCCTTTATGTTGTGGATAAGGCCTTGAACACTAGAGTTTCAAACAATTTATCGAAGTGCGGAGGTATTTCCCCTCTCCGTTCAGGATGAAATTGCACCCCCAAAACCCATTCATGGTTTGGGCTTTCAAGGCCTTCTATTACGCCATCCTCCATTGACCAGGCAGAGGCCATCAGGTCATCAGATTTTTGAACCTCAGTGATACCTTGATGATGCCTATGATTAACCCGGACGAATCCACCGGAGCCGACAGTCGCAGCCAACTTGCATCCAGGAGAGATAAAAATTCGATGGTAACTGGAAATACGCTCTTCTCCTCTCTGCTCGCTGTTATGTCCATCAATGTCTTGAATCAATGAACCTCCCATAGACACATTTAGAACCTGCATACCTCTACATATTGCGAGAATTGGCAAATCTGCTTCAAGTACAGAATCTAATAAGGACAATTCTAAATCGTCTAAACTCTCGTTGTACCAAGAATTTGTGTACGGATCAGGATCTTCACAATAACGTCTAGGGTGCACATCAGCTCCCCCTGACAACATCAGACCGTCAATGGCATCCATTATTTCTGAAAGACTAGTAAAACTTGATGGGGTGATGAGTTTTACCACAGCCCCGAATTTTTCCAGCATAGCAGTGTAAGGCACGGACCTTTCGAGATCTGAACATGTCAAGCCTATAGTCGGGATATTAGGATCTTTCATCTAGCGACTCCATCAGGTTAAATTATGATAATTAGGCATTCTTTTTTCTCTGAAAGAGCTAAGAAATTCTTTATGGGCAAGGGTCTGCTGTGACTCACTGAAAAATTTGCTCTCAATGTCCATTACTTGATCCATATCGTCATTGTGGAGATGATCTCTCATCATTCTCTTGATCTGGCTTAGCTGCCATTCGGGGTTAAAGGCTATGGAAGCCGCCAGTTCAATAGCTTTGTCAAGTAATTGATCATCTGGAAAAATATGGTTTACCAATCCAGACTCCAATGCTTCGTCTGACCCAATAAATCGACCCGTTAGCATGAATTCCATCGCTTTCGACATTCCTACTGCCTGACTGAGAAGTTTGGTACTACCAAATTCAGGAGTAAGGCCAATATACGCGAACCGAAAAGAAAGTTTGGCACTTAGCGACATCAACCTGATATCACAGCCTAGAGGAAGAGTTATACCCATTCCTATTGCATATCCGTTTATCGCACAAATGGTAGGTTTAGATTCTTTCATAAAAACAGGCCATTTTGGAAAGGCTGCCATTTCATCGTCAGTTTGTCTTAACTCCCCTCTTACCGTAGCCTCAAAATTACTCACATCTGCTCCTGACGAAAAGGCCCTACCAGCCCCAGTGATGACTATGGCTCCAACAGCAGGATCGTTATTAAAATCTCTCACCTGTAATCTCAACTCCCTATTGAGAGTATGATTAAAGGCATTTAAAAAATCGGGTCTGTTTAGAGTAATGATTCCTACCCTATCTATCTTTTTAACTAATATAGTTTCATATCCCATGCTAATCCCCCTCTTAAAGTTTACATAACGTCAAGTTATCATAGCTATAAGTAGCTGCCAACAAAGGAACAATTTTGATTCATATAAACAGGTTTTGATCATGAAAATAACTGAGGTAAAAGCGGTATATCCTACCTATAAAAACATCGCAGCTTCTTGGCGCACTCATTTTTGGCAAATAGTTGTCCGTATAGAAACCGATCAAGGAATCACAGGTCTAGGATATGGAGGTGGTGGAGTGGCCGCTGTGGAGGTCATAAATGGGCATTTTAGAGAACTCCTTTTGGGAACAGAAATTAACAATATACAAGACATTAGTAAAAATTGGGATTTATTATATTCCGCATCTATCCCCTACGGCAGAAAAGGTATAGCAGTTATGGCTCTGAGTGGGGTAGACCTGGCTCTCTGGGATCTCCTAGGTAAAGCAGAACATTGTCCAGTTTACGAGTTGATAGGCACACGGAACAAAGAATCTGTTAGGGCCTATGCCACCGGAACAGATGTTGAATGGTATGCAGAGCTAGGTTTTACCGCTCATAAATTTCCACACCGATGGACATCCGAAAAAGATGTTTCCTCAGCTATTTCTTCAGCAAGGCATTCCAGAAATATACTAGGCCCCAATGCTTTGCTAATGATAGACACATATATGTCATGGAGCTTCGATACCACGCTAACAATGTCAAAATCCCTAGAGGAATTTAATATTTACTGGTTTGAAGATGTCGTTAATCCGGATGCTCTTGAATCACAATCCAAACTAAGAACATTGGTACAGCCAACCTTGATTGCCGGCGGAGAACATGAATTCACAGAATATGGCTATCAAGAAATCGCTAAAGCAGGAGCATTAGATTTATGGCAACCCGACATTACATGGTGTGGAGGTATAACAACCGCTATACGAATAGTAGAAATGGCTGATGCGCTTGGAATACCGGTCGCTCCTCATAGAGGTGGAGAAGTCTGGGGCCTTCATCTAATCGTTTCCTCAAAATGTGATGACCTAGCTGAAGTGCTCCCGGGCGTTAAAAATGGCAACAAAGACTACCTTTGGATAGATGAACCTGTCCCACTAAATGGATATATTTCGCCGACAGACGCTCCGGGGTTTGGCGTCACAGTCAATGAAGAATTGTTACCTTGAGGGATAGAAACATGTTTCCTAGAAAATGATGCTGGCGTCTTCCTGTTCCTATTCATATCCATCAATGGCTATAGACCTAACCACTTAACTTTTAGCCAACCAATAATCCAGAAACAGTGATGAAGCATAAAAATTTCAAACTTTCGGTCACCCACCAAAATGTATTAAATCCACTGCTCATTTTAGTATTTTTATTCTGTGCCTTTCGATGTAATCCCAGTCTATTTTATGACCTAATCCAGGTTCATTACCTGCTGATATAACCCCATCTTCATTGGGTGTTATGTCATTCAGCAACCCAAATTGGTGAGCTTCCTCTGGCATCCAATATTCATAGTAATCGCAATTGATAACCGAATAAATGACATGTAAATTAGCGATGTTCATGAAGGAGTTCCCCGCCGTTCCAATCTCGCAATTATATCCAAATCCTTCAGCCATGGAACATAACTTTTTAAGACCAGTTATACCTAATTTAGCAGCGGTCCCTCTTAGCAATCGATTTGATCTAGTTCTGATAGCGTTAGCGCCCCAGTAGAACTGATTATCAGACTGATCACTCATACATATCGGAACCTTCAATCTTCTGGTCAATTCGCTAATAGCATCCTGATCAAAATGTGAAACAGGATCCTCATACCAATAGAATCCATTTTCATCCAAAGCTTCCCCTATATCTAACGCCTTCCTGAAATCGTATCCGCAATTTGGATCGAGCATAAGCTCTATTTCAGGTCCCACCCTATCTCTAACCATACCCACCATCTTCACAACTTCATCGGTTTCCATGATCCCCGGATGAATTTTGTAGGCCTTAAATCCTTTATTAACAATCTCCTCCGCCTCACTTACATAACCGGTAGCATCTAGATGGCGAGGTGGGTAGGTACCATAAGCACTGATTTCATTTCTTTGATTACCAAGGAGCTCATGGACAGGTAGTCCCGACTGTTTTCCTGCTGCGTCCCATAACGCGATATCAACTGGGGCCCATGCTGACATATTTATTCCTCTTCGAGCAGCCAGTATTTGTAGCCTGTTCCACAACCATTCTCGCTTAGAAACCTCTACTCCCAACAATTCTGGTTTTAGAACCGACATAATAGGGGCATGGAGAGACTTAGAGCCTTTCCTGAATTCACCAAGAAAACAATTTCCCTCAATCCCTTCATTCGTGAAAATTCGTAGTAGACCTTGCTGAACAGTGCCAGAAAACCTGCCAAGATCAGAATCTAATCCTGTATCGGGCAATTCTCTTTCCACAATTTCTATAGTGATATCAGAAACTTTCATTCAACTCTCCTCAAAAGGGCTTACAGATCTGATTATATAAGAATCCCCGATGCTAGAATCTCAAGATGGAATTATTTAAAAGGATGATGTCATGGACGCCTAAAACACCTGTGTATTATGGGTGGATAGTTATATCTGTTGGAGCCTTGGGCACTTATGCCTCTTCCGGGTCAGCGCAAGTGACCCTTGCAGGTATTCAAACTCTTTTGTTGGATGACACAGGCTGGGACCGGAGCACAATAGCGCTTGGAATAACTATCGGAACTTGGGTTGCAGGTTTGTTGACACCAATATTCGGGAAATTAGCTGATACTCATGGGCCGCGGCTAGCGATGCCAATAACTTCCTTAATAGTCGGTGTATGTTTTTACTGGATCGGAGAGATGTCTTTGATTTGGCATTTCTATACCGCATACATCATTGCAAGAGGGTTAGGAAATCCCGTCCTAATTGGGGTTATGCCTCGTACAGTAGCGGTGAATTTTTTTGACCAAAAAAGAAATTTAGCCTTAGGTTTGGTCTCAATGGCTAGGCCCTGCTTCGGCGCAATTAATGTACAACTAATCACCCTTATAAGCATCTGGTCCAGTTGGCGTATGGCATACAAATCACTCGGGATATATTCCATTCTACTAGCCGTACCTTTGTTTCTTTTTATCCGAAAAGATCCGGAATCAATTGGGTTATTGCCAGATGGAGAAGAAACTAAATTATCTAATCAAGAATATGCCATCAAATCCAAAAAAGTTACTGATGCCGAGAAGCATATATGGTTTGCGCGGGAAGCCGCAAAAACTTCAACGCTATGGGCGATAGTATCTGCAGAATTTTTGATAATCCTTACATCCGGCACCATTGGATTTCAATTAGTCCCTTACTTACATGAATCTGGTTTCCCTATCTCTATGGCAGCCTTAGCTTGGACAGTAAGTACGCTTCTAAACGCATTTTCTAATCCGATATGGGGGCTTTTATCAGACATGTATTCCCCTAGAAAATTAGTGTTAAGCGCAATGCCAATTTGTCTTGGCGTCACCTCAATTTTTCTCCTTATAGATGGTGGATATCCCGGTTTTATATGTGTGGTTATATGGGGGGCGGCTAGCGGTGGTCTCAATATCCTAGGAGGCATGATCATAGCAAACTATTTCGGAAGACATTCATTCGGATCAATATCAGGAATCATGGGGCCATTTCAGATTATTGGACTTGGATTAGGACCTATAATAGGAGCAGTCATGTACGATGCAACGGGCGGATACATGCCCCTATTCGCATTTGCAATAATTACATACCTAGCAGCAACGATACTTTTTTTCTTTGCAAAGCCCCCTAAAGTGAAAATGTTTGAATCTGAAGAAATCACATGATATGAAAGTTAAGATCTACTATTGCTGTTTACTACTTTCCGTGACTCTTCTGAATCTTTCTTGCGGTCAGGAAGTAGAGACCAACGCAAATCTTTCTCAAGAATCTGATTTTCCAAAAGCACGTATAGCCTTGGCGGTCAGTGATCTAAGTATAGGAACACATAGGTTAGCCTTTGGAATTATTGAACCTGGAATTGGCTCTATTAAAAACGATGCAGTTAAGCTCGAAACTTTTTTTATCCAAGACGAAAAAAATCCATCGCTAAAAGAAACCCTTACTGCTGAATTCCAGGAGTGGCCTGGCGGAAATAAAGGGGTTTATACGAGTATAGCTACGTTTGACAGGGCTGGTAAATGGGGAATTGGGGTAACTTTCGAAACTTCTAATGGGCTTATTGCGCGAACTTCTTCAGTCATAGAAGTGACCGAGAAAAGTCTGGCTCCATTAGTTGGACACAAAGCATATCCATCAAGAAACATTACTCACGCCATTACTAACGACATCAATGAACTAACGACGGATCCAAATCCCTATTATCCGTTATACGAATACTCTATAGAAGAATCTATAAAGGAAAGGAAATTTTCCCTCATACTTTTTGCATCCCCCGCATTTTGCACGACTGGGACATGTGGCCCCCAAATGGATATTGTAAAAAACCTGCATTCAGATTTCTCCAAGGAAATTGTGTTTATACATGTGGAAATTTATGAAAATCCCGCCGGCATAAAAGGGGATATTTCCAATGCTAGTCTCGCGCAAGCTGTTAAAGACTGGAATTTACCTAGTGAACCATGGGTATTCTTAGTGGATGACGACGGAATCATAAGGCACAGATTTGAGGGTCTGGCTACTTATCAAGAAATTAAGGCTGCCCTCATTCAAAATAATTTCATTACCGGGAAGTAATGATATGATTGATTTCGAAGGCCGGCCCTTATCAGGACCGGTCATTTGTTGTTAATTACATTTGAATCAGTATATGAATCTTATAGAAATTACAGAAATTTTGAATTCAGATAGCAATTATGGCCAATTGTTATCTGAAATCAGAAAAGGGAAATCTGGAACACAAGTTCAGATTATAGATGAAGCTGTACCTTTTCTCACCGCATCAATATGGAAAAAATTGCAGGTCCCTATCCTACTAGTTTGCCCAACTCCAGAACATTCAAGACGTCTATACGAACACCTATCCGCCTGGCTGGGGAATGAAATTCAGCCGCTGAGATTCAGTGAAAGTGAAATATTACCCTTCGAAAGATTGACGGAAGACCTCTCGACTGCACAGGAAAGACTTCGTACGCTAAATCATCTTTTTAAAAATAAATCTCATCCGTCAGTCATAGTCACTTCAGCATCAGCCCTTACTCAAAAAACGATTTCAACTGAATCTTTTGAAGAAAATTCTTTTACCTATTCGCAGGGTGACAAGGTTAACTTAGAAAAGCTCTCTAGATATTGGCAACAGATGGGATACTCTTTTGAATCAAATGTTTCGGACCCAGGTACAGCAAGTCGAAGAGGTGGAATTGTAGATGTATTTCCCATAGGTGAAGAAATTCCCTATCGCGTAGAACTTTGGGGTGATGAAATAGACAGCATAAGGACATTTGATCCAGATACACAAAGATCAATAGATATCGTAGAACAATTTTCTATAAGCCCAGCTAAAGAAACTTTGACAGCATCTATCACAGAAAATGAATTTGACCAGTTACTTTCCCACGTAGATCTATCACAATGTAATCCGGAAGAGATAACTCGATTCAGTTCTGAAATAGCTGAATTATTGAAAGGGAGCCAAATCGAAGAATTAGGCTTATATTCGGGGTTTTTCAACCATGGGACTTTGTTAGACTACTTCCCTTCAAATGGTTTGGTCATCTCTTACAGGAATATAGATGCTATGAATTCTGTTTGGGATGTTGAGGAAAGGTCTAACCAATTGAGAATGGTAAAAGAAAATCGCGGCGAGCTTCCTATGAATTTTCCAACGGATAGGATCCCTTGGGATCAAATGGCAAATTCCATACAGCTTCTGAAAAACAACTTGTTCCTGATGCCTTGGGGAGCATCAGATCTAGATAACAGCAATACAATACCGATGCCTTTTAGCTCACCACCTTTGTACAAAGGGGACATAGAGACATTGACCAAAGATACGTCTGAGTTCATAAATGGTGGTGATAAGGTTATTACGATCACTTCTCACCACTCTAGGTTAAAAGAACTTCTTAGTAACCTAGATCCTTCTCAGCCAGAAGCTACTGCCAAAATAGATGATCTAAACTCTTTGTCAATAATCGGTGTTGACACTGCGAATATTGGAGATGGATTTGTAA
>TARA_B100000686_G_scaffold260146_1_pt1 | contig 21676 bp, 17 predicted proteins | sample TARA_B100000686 | Tara Oceans TARA_B100000686 (sample SAMEA2622733) | marine metagenome | biome: marine biome (ENVO:00000447); feature: marine epipelagic mixed layer (ENVO:xxxxxxxxx); material: "saline water (ENVO:00002010), including plankton (ENVO:xxxxxxxx)" | depth 150 m | reverse complement strand
GATTTATCATCCCCACCAACAACTTTATATTTAACATAATCTTGATCGAAATCCGGATCTTCCGTTACCAGCCTGGCAACGATTTTCTCATTACCTTCTGCATGAGAAATTTTCATCTCAGAATTCTCAATAAATCTAGGTGCTTCATTTACATCTGTTATATTTACTACAATCTGACTGGTAACTTCTTTATCACTTTTATCCTTACTTGTAATCAAAAGTTTATAGTTGTCTCGCAATTCATAATCAAAACTTATATTGGAGTAAACGGATCCATCTTTTATTTCAAAAAAAGCATTATCATTTTCTCTTTCATCGGAAAAAGAATACCTGAAAGAATCATCCAAATCAGGATCTTTGGTTGATAACGCACCGATAAGTACAACATCATTACCATTCTCAGGAATACTATTATTCTTCAATTCTACAGAAATTGGAACATCGTTCATTGCAACAAGTGTGATCTTTATCTTTGCTGTATCAGATGAAAATCCGTCATCAATTGAATACTGAAATTCATCAGTCCCACTTACATTGGAATTTGGACGGTAAGAAATACTAAAACCTTGAAGTGATGCAGAACCAAGACTGGGCTCTGAGATAATTGTTAAATCCAAATTTTCCCGGTTATCTATTTTGTCATTTCTTAAAACATCAATGACTGTTGATTCATCTTCCTTAAGCATAACATTATCATTGACTGCCTGTACATCCACCGCCTTCCCTGTTGATATTAATAAAAAAAAGGAAAAAGTAATTTCTATTCTTCTTGCATGCTTAGTCATTTAGGTAATCTCTTCCTTAAAATTGTATTGCCATATATGGAGCAAATAGGAAAACTCCACCTTTGCCTCCAGGATACCAGGTCCATGTTTTGTCATTATCTGTCTTTAAAGAACGGAACTCTATACCACTCCCCTTTGGATAGAGAGAGCAATCTAACCCAATATTTACACTCTTCCATACATTATGCTCAAGACCAAAACCAATAGATTTAAATCCGCTCCCCGATGAATTAAACTGTAAATATGATTTACTTTTTTTATTATCAGTTACAGCTTCAGCTACTACATAAAACCCCAATGCTTCTGCACCATTAATTCTATCTGTGATAGAAAATACGTCTACAGCATTATCCACTACCGGATCAGCCAATTCAATTCGCCCATGGATAAATTGTGTGAAAGAAACACCAGCCTTTAATCTTAAAGATGCAAATGGTTGGCTGACTTTGATTTCTCTACCTTTTCCAGATCTTTCTCGGATAACAGCATTAGCAATACGTATTAACTTTTGATCTTCTTCACTGAGAGAAGGAAGAGAAAGTGACCCGACTTTTTCACCATCCCAGACTAACTGTTTAAGAAACTGTTTATCACTATCACTTAAATCTGATATTTTTAATTTAACTGGTTTTTTATCCTTTTTTCTTAGCAAAATCACTTCGACTTTTCCAAGTTGATCGAGTGTAGCATTTATAGTATTTCCAGATCGGGAAGTCCACTTTCTTCCTTTTTCTGCTTCCTTATGAGCTTTAGAATTTTTTTCCATCACAATATATGCTCTTTCATTTTCAACCTTCACATAGCGGCCATGATAAATTGTACCATTTTTGGTTTTCCATTGTCTGGACTTTTTAAGATCACGAATTGCAATTTCTTTAGCTTTTTTCTGTTCCTTTACACTGGTGCCATAATCTGTAAGTACTTTTCGATTCAGACCAAAGGTATTACTCCAATAAAGCACACCACTGGAAGCGGGGATAATCAAATGCTTTCGACTAAATGTATTTTTTGCTTCAAAATCAACCCCAACATCCATATAATTAATCTGGCCACCTAGTGCATGTGTATCAAATTTAAATCCCAGACCATAAGCCCCTTCAAGCGGATGCTCAATACCCGAAGCAATTCTGGTAGTAGTAACGCCAGGAATTATAATATAGGTACTGGCAATATCATTGGATATCCCAAAATTAATATTTTTAGAAAGATGCCTATATAATCCCAAAACAGGTAAACCTGATTCCACCCGAAATGCGAGGCTACCAGTCTTCTGTCTAATAAATGCAGTCAAAGATGTGGAAACATCAAACTGGGCATTAGTCCACCAGAAAGCATCTCTTGCATCCTTAAAATTTCTCTCCTGTAAAACATTATCCAACGTACTGAACATTTCTAATTCGGAAAGGTCTCTTCTGCTAACATCTTTCCATTTGTATTCACGGGACATAAGATATTCAACTAGACTCGGATCCATTTTTTTTACTTGATCCATCAAAAAGGATTGATACTCTCCCATTTGATAGTTTTTTGCTTTCAGTTTTTTCAACTCAATTGAACCAGGTAGAAGAGTCATATGTATTATAATAGAGTGGGATGCCTGTATAGTATTATCTTCAAATTTATCGGACTCTATAAGCTGATTTATATATGCTTCAATAAATTCACTATTAACTATAGGATCTGCTACTTCCCAATAAAGCGATTCACCTTGAGAAAAAATCGCTGATGCCAGCAGTGAAAGGACAAAACTGAATATTTTTCTAATTATCATAGTATTCGTATTCATTATCAGAGACTGTCTGTTTTCTATATTTATCTATTACCTTAATCTTAATAGTGGTTGTAGAACCAAACTGCGGCTCATCCATCTCAAAACTATATTTCGCCACCCTTCTATTTCCTACTCTCTTTTCTTTCTGCTCTTCTTCAAGACGTCCATATACACCAGATAGCGGGACAACCTTATTTTTACCATTTTTATTTCCATAAGTTGTAACAGTTAGCATCATATTATTAGAACGTTTCCCCAAACGTTTAAAAGTAAGCTTTGGAGGCGGAACTTTCTTTACAGTTACGTTATGTACAAGATTACGTACTGCGGCACCATCGACAAATGTCTCCAACTTAAGTTTTCCTTGCTTTTTTGGAGTAAACTTTGCCCTGTATGAATTATAAACATTTGCACCCATAGCTGTACCTGAGACTTTTACTGATATTCTATCCCTATCCACATCCTTTATTCTGCTGTCAAAAACATATTGCTCTCCTGTATAGATTTCACTCTCTTCCGCAGGCGAACTATAGACTGGATCTACAACAACAACTTCTGTGCTTGCAAGACTTGATTTTTTATCTTTTTTTCTCAAGCCGACAACTTCAATGGTACCATCATTCTTTCCTACACCTTTTAGGAATGTCCTTGGTAGGCCTTTTACAAGCTCCTTAACAAGGTCTTTCCCTCCTTCGACGGACAAAGAAAAATCCTTATCAGAATTCACACCACCAACACTAAATGGGATTTTCCAATTTAGTCCTCTTAGCACCGTATATTTTTCTTTATCAAAAAGAACAAAAAATTCTGATTGAAGACCATCCATATAAATGAGGGTAACTGGAGAGTCAAACTGCTTCTCAATTGCAAATTTTCCTTCGCGGGAAACCTTTTCATTAATAATATTATATAGTTTATCTGCGACTTTATAATCTCCAAACGATTCTCCCCATCCATCCACAGTTTGTTCTGAAATATCAGGAATGAATTTTATACCAAGATTCACATCATATGGTTTGTTGATATATTCTTCACCGACAGAGGAAAGTTTGACATTTAGAGCATATTTAGGACCTTCCAAAGCTTCATAGCTAACAGAGTCTAACTCCCATATCATAGAATCATTTATGGCAATATCTCCACCTTCACCAACATCAAGTATAGGTGTTGTAAAACTGGGCTCAAACTCAATACTGCCTTTTTCATACTCTCCATTAACATCAAACGTTAATTGATAAAATCCTTCATTTTCAAAATTTGACTTTACATTATCAATTTCAACCAAGGTTTTAAGCTTATCATCAGCAGCTGTCAAAAGAATATCATTCTGACGACGCATATAAATAGAAAGTTCACCTTCAATCGCAAATAAGCTCAAGATCGCACCAAGGTTTATCAAAAAATAAACTTCAACTTTTTTCATAGCCTAGGACCTATTTCTTGATTGCATTTGAAAGAATCTCATTAACTTCTTTTTTCACTTCTTCACGAAGCCTTTCATTAGCCAGATTGGATAATCCTTCACCCATTTCTGAGACTTTAATTACCGCTGCAGTAAGTTGTGACAGTTCTTTACTATCCATAGTGGCAATACTTTTAGCAGTTTCAGCTTTACTACTTCCACCACCGTCAGGGCCGAGGTTATATATGCTCTGAGCATAAAATATGAGGAGTATAAATTCAAGTAGAATAGCAAAAATCGATAGGTAGGTCATAATACCAATATGATCCGGATCGATTGTAGCAACGATAGATCTAAATCCAACAATCACCAAAAGAAAAGCAGCACCACCATATACCATCGCTGTTCTTGCATTCATGTCTTGTCTAATTTTCATTATTTATTCCTCTTTTTTATATTTTTTCAAGGGTTAAGGTAAAACTGGCATCCGGTATATCCTGGACTGTATCAGAGTTCAAATCACGGATGCCGAATTTGACATAAAATTCGTATTCTCCTGGACTTGTAATATCACCCGATTGATTAATAACCTTCTGATCAGTAGCTTCATTGTAACTACTATTACTACTATATGCATACACACCTGTATGATAATTTTTACAATATACTTCTAATTGGGTCTGACCATCTTCACCGGAGTTATTAAGCTCTGCTGAAACAGAATAATGAAAGCCACTTAAAGATGAAGCTTTTATTTTTCCTTTTGTATAACACTCGCCACGAGCATCTCTACTTATGTTTGCACTGATGACATAGGTGTAGACGGTACCCGATGAGGAAAAATTATAAGTTACACCTACACTGTTTGTATAGGTTGAGCTGGATACTTGAGTAGATGAAGTAGCCCAAAGTGTTTCAGAATCCGACAGGTTTAAAGTAGCATCTTCTGAAAGGGATGGTGTTATGTCTGATATTTTAGCATATGCCTCCAGGTTGCTATCATCTTCTATCAAAAAATCATCTGAAACTAAATCATTAATATTGATATTGAATTGACTTGTTTCAAAAGCCCCTAATTGATCCGAAATTGATATTACAACAGTATTAGTTACACCGACATCACTCTCGGTTGGAGTACCGCTTAGATTACCATTAGAATCCCAAGAAAGCCAATCAGGATGTGATAATACAGAAAAAGTGAGTTCATCATTTGGATTGGGGTCGTTCCATGTAACTTGATGCTCATATAGAAGATTACCCAAAGCTGTTGTAAGCCGGCTACCTGTAAAATAAGGTGCCTGGTTTCCAATTACATTAATTGTAAAGTCATGCTGAGCATACAAGCCGCCTTCATCTGTAATCAAAAGACGGACATCATTATTCCCGCTAACATCACTCCCCGCTGGAGTACCTGAAATAACACCAGCAGCATCCCAAGAAATCCATCCAGGTTTTTCTGATACTGTAAAAACAAGATTGTCTCCTGCATCGGGATCATTCCAATCTATATCAAATCCATAGGGGTAGCCCTCATTGGCTGATGCCGGAATAATCCAAATATTCGTAAAACTTGGTTTTTCATTCACGTTTTTTACAGATACAACAACGTCAAAATCACCCGATAGTTTTTCTATACTGTCATCTGTAGCCCTTATAGAGACATTTAAATCACTGGATTGGTTACTTGATATGAGAGACTCATAATCAAGAGCATCCGTATTTAGCTTTAAAACCCATTCATTTTCAACAATTGCTACCGTAAAAGCCGTTGAAACCGGTGATTGCGAAATTATTTCAAATGAATGCTCATCATCTGCATTATCATCTTCTATATTTAGCGCACCAAGAGGTACGCCAGCCTGGCTGTTCTCAAATACTTGTCCATTGCCCTGTTCCCCTTGATATCCCTCGTACCAACTAACGGACCCATTTACAGGGTTTTTCTGATCCAGATTTTTATAGTTTCCCGGAATGGCAAGGCTAGAGTCCTCACAACTCAAATATATAACATAAAATGGAATTAAAAAGATATATAATAAATATTTCTTAACAACTATCACTTTAAAATTTAAAAATTATCAGTTATGTTATTTTTCCAGCAATATTAATATAAATTAATATTTTATTTCAATAATACAATTTTATTTGATTTCAATTCTCCACCTGATTCTATTTTATAAAAATACATTCCTGCTGCAACAGTCTGCCCACGATCATTTAGAGCATTCCACCGGATAGACCAATTACCTGCACCCTGATTTTGATTAACCAAAGTACGAACCTTGCGACCAGCCATATCATATATATCTACACGAACATGGTTTGACTCTAACAATTCATAGCTAATTGTTGTTGCAGGATTAAATGGATTAGGATAGGCCTTTGATATTGCAATGTTTTTTGGAACAGCAACCGATATTCCTAATGCTGTAACACCACGTCCTGTCGCATAACTATATTCAAACCTCCTTCGAGGTAACCATGCACCATCGCTCCATCTAGATTGAACTGTTTCTAATAACTGTCCATCAGCAGAATAGTTATTTTCCTTAACTGATATATTCATCCAGGAGCCAGTACTGTCCTTCTTTTCAAAAAGAACTTGATAAGGATTCATGTTATTGTCATAAGTAACAGATATTCTGGCCTTATCAATCCATAAAGAATCTCTCCAGACATAAAATAATTTTCCTGAAACCATATTATTATTATTAAAACTTAAAACTGCTCTATGTCTTTGAACCCAGGTACTGTCCCGCCACTTATAAACAATTCTTTCTGTACGGTTCCCGCTATCATCATAGTTAAACTCATTAAAACCGCGATCCACCCAGGTACTATCCCGCCACCTAGATAAAGTCCTATTCTGACATAGCTCTCCTTCATATTCCAGAGAAAACTTCTTTTTCTTCCTCCATTCGCCACCAAACCATTTCTGTTCCGATTTCTCTAAAAGAAAACCATTATCACCATAAACATAATCAACTCTGCTACGGTTCATCCAGTTTTCATTTCTATGAACCTGCCTGGTTAAAATTACAGGTGATCCATCAAGATTATTTTCAATAACAGTCAATCCTCTTTGGCGCCAATCTCCATCATCATACCTATAGCTTTCTTTCTGGGTTAAATATCCACTATTATCATAAGTTTTTACTTTTTTATACTTATTAATCCAGGAACTATCACGCCAGGCCTGTGTCACTTTTGTATCATAATCTATTGAAGTGCGATTAGCTATATTTTCATATTCATCAATAATTAAATGATCCAATATCCCGTCCGCAGGAAGTATACCAAATAATAATAAAAATATTGCTGTTCCAATAACTCTTTTATAACAAGCTAACATCCACAATCTCCTTTGCCTAATAAATATTATCTATTTTACAACAAACATTTTATTGAATAAACATTAAAAACCATATATATCTAATAATTATATGATAATATTATAAAAATAATCTTATTTCAGCAGCCATATTAACTCCTGAAGATGAATTACCCAGTCCTCCAGACTGACCAAAACCAAAATTAAGATGAAACATTTTCATTTTAACACCAAAGCCAGCACCAGCATAAAACCCTGCCATTCCACCTGCTGCAATCCCCATTCTAACCGGGAAAAAACCATTGGAAAAAAATTCAGCACCTATAGAGATTCTTGGATCTACTTTACCAATAAATTCAGTTTGCACCATCTTCTGTAATGCAGTATGAAACAAAACCAATTCATTAAGTTGATAGCTTAATCCCAAATTAATTCGGCATGGCACGCTGACCCGCTTACCCTTTTCAATATAAGTAGTATCAAGCAAATTGAACGTTTTAATTAGAGAGTCTCTTTGTACCTGATTATACTTCTGTAATTTTTCAATATCTAAATTAGACAACTCTATTCTCTGAATATTATGCACCACTTCTACTTCACTGCTTCGGATACTGCTTCCAATACCCATAAATGAAATCTGAGTAGTAAGCCGCTCATTTAACTCTGAGAATAACCCAAAATCTATACCGATACCTGCAGCAGGTAAACCGTAAGCAAATTTCAAATTAGATTTAATCGCAATACTATCCGTTTTTGTAGATAAATTACCAGAAAAGGATTGTACTTCTCCAAATCCCCCAGTAAGAAAACGCAATCCAAAACCAATGTAAGTTTTAAAAGGTACTTTAATTTTTCTAAGTTGCTTACCGTATGAAAATACACTTGCATTTGTAATTAAAAATCGCGTGTCAAAATCTGATATATTCATGTTCTGATTAAAAAACACACCCTTGAAGATTACCTGAAAAAGAGGCTTTGGAAGGACTGATTTCTGGTAAATATCCAGATCAAGTAGAGACAATCCATAGGAACCATAACTCAAACGAAATACGGATGCATTGAATCCGCTGAATCCGGTTAAACCATCTGATGGAATCGATGCTAGTAAATTATCTTTTATATCTGGATTTATTACCATATCGGCACTGGTATAATTATTAATCCAGTCAGCGTCTATTACATTGTTTCCAAAGTTAAAGTTAAAACCTATAGGAAGATTCATGGTGAATCGTGGTATTTTATTTTTCTGACCGCGTAATTCTTCCTCGATAATAAACGCATCTGAAGAAATACCTGAATCTATAACACTATCTTTAAGTGTCCGTGCATCCAGTTTACTGGAAAAGCCCCCAATCCGATATTTATACAAAGAATCAATAAAGGAAACATCACCTTTATACTCTAGCAACAGTTTTTTATTCCTTTTTTTAAAGGCTCTTAGAGTGTCTTTTTCTGGAGTCGCGATCAACTGAACCAGATAATGCTTTTTTGGTACCTTAATAACAATATCTGTAGTATCTGGAATAATTTTACTATTTGCATATTGATCAGGGAGAGCACCAACAAACATAGAAGCCGAGAGAATATCTTTAAAATTCTGAGAATATAGAATAAATATAGAGTCCTTTTCTTCTATGATATAATTGTGTTCTGGACCAGTATTTTTTAATAGTTTTTGTAATGCTGTAGCATTTTCCTTACTATTTAAATATGCAATTTCAATACGGTAACTGATATTAAAAGTATCAATAACATCTGTAACAAATGTTTCACCAGGTTTCAATCCTAAAAGGGCTGGGTTAGACTGTATGGAATGAGTACCAAGCCTACCGCCCATTGCAGCACCCACCGTAGCTAGTTCAACCGGAGAATAAAACAACTGAGAGTAAACTATAGAATTCAGGAGGATGAAGAAATAAAATCGAGCCAACATCAATCTTTCCCCGTATCGTTAGGATCTATAATAGCTTCGATGCTAAGGTAAACATCAACTTTCATTGTATCAGTTGAAAGAAAGCGAGAAGGCCCTTCTTCATTACCCAGGATATCAACGACAGCTTTTACATAGTTTCCATCTCTTTCCAACATAGCGAATTTTTCTTCATTAAGATAAACACTATCTATCGCAGAAGCATCAGCCACGATACTAAGCTTTGTTAAGGTATCTGCTAACCCATTTTTAAAGTTTGCAGTATCCGTTGCCAAAAGAATATTGACATCAGCACCAAATTCAAAATCATTTTCATAATCCAAAAATATCCTGCTTCCTTCTAATCTTTCAACAGTAACACTTTCCAGTTCTTCTGCATCTAGTTCTATACGGCTATCTTCATTTATTTCAAAAGAAAGAGGCGCTGCAATAGTAAGTTTCCCACTGATAGTATCTGAAATTGTCACGGAACCAAACTGATTGAGAGATCCAACTTCTGCTATTCCAGATGCCACAATTCTATTTGGTTGAATATTAATCAGGTTCTGAGCACTGTCTATAGAAAATATTGGCGTTTCAATAATATTGACTCTTCCAATATTTTTTATAATGGATTCACCAGTTTGGTCATTAAAAGAAGTCAAATTAAGATCAAGATATACCGGAAGCTCAATATTCGATTGGAATGAAAAATTCATTTCAATCTTGGAAAACTCTAAATTTTCCAATTGATCCGGAAGATTGATCTCCTGCTCAATGGTATCAATATCTACCATTACAGGATCAACATATCCACTAACATTAGAGAAAGAAAGACTATCGATTAAGACATCAATTGAAATCGACTCTCCAAAAGATAATGACATTTCTTGATCGGACGATATATCAATTACAGATACATAATTAACATACTGAGAGTCCGAGTCCAATTCTAAATCCAGGACATATCCATTTAAACTTATTGGCACATCTAAGGGCTCTGAGCTTAAAACAAAAGAAGTATCAAGAAAGCTTCCGTTCTTTGTGAATTCCAGTACTTTAAAATTGACTGTGGCTTCAATACCGATACCATTAATAATCGATAGATTCATTCTTCCGGATTTAAGCAAAGCATCATCTACTTTGGTCTTATTATTGAGTACAATAGTATTTGAATCAACCATAGCTTCCTGGCTAAGAAAACCCCAGAACTGAGAAAACTTAATATCAGAACCCGCATCAGCCCCTTCAAGACGGATATTTACTGAAATACTGTCTTCTGATGTTATAGGGATCAATTCATCACCTGAGTCAATGGTAAGTATTCTGTAACTATAAGCGACAGATTGATTATCAGCATCCATAACCAGTGCATGGTCTATCATACTGCTCTGGTCTAGAATATTTGTTGTATTTCCAGTAATCGCCAGACTGGTTTGAAAAGTATTTCCTGAAGGTGTTTCAATGGAAGGAATTGCAATACTCAAATCACTGTCCAGAGCCATGTAATTATCTACTTCAATAAGCAGATTCCCAGATTGAATGGTGGCTCTAACAACTTTATTGGAATCCGGTTTCAAAATGATCGTACCTGTTTCTTCGATTGACTGCTGAGGAATTTTTGCTGTGGCAGCAACAACTTCCATTCCAGTGCCACCGATGCTTACCTGGAAACTGGAATTTTTTGTTTCATCATCGATCATTATCTGGATGCCTGATGTACCCTGACACTGCCCGGATACATTCACAAGAATATTTCCAGGAAGAGTAATATTAGAAAGATCCATGGATTGAGTTGCAACACCACCGTTTGCTTCAATAATACTGTCAAACTGAATATCAGCCCCTACGATATCAAGAGTATCAGATCCTATAATCTGCTGAAGTTGAATAGCTACAGGAGAACCAAGCGGAATAACCATATTGTTTTCAATTGTCACCTGAAGTTCTCCATCGGAAAATTCTGCATATCCAAAATCATCAAAGGAAAACGGTTTTACGATTGGAAAAATGTCAAAAGCCGGTATAGCCGAAAGTCCGACAGGAAGAGCTTCAATGGCTGGATAAATATCACGAAATACAAATGGATCTGTACTGGACGGATCGATATCATTCAGAGCAATAGTACCAACTGTTGAAGAGATTATACTCTCCACACCCGCTACTGTCACATCATCTACACTTTGATTAAAACTGGTTGAAATGGGATCAATTTCCAATCGATCTCCGACTTCTACTTTTTCAATGTCAATTTCTTTATGGTAAACAAAAATAGAATCCATATCTGTACCATCAGAATAATAGTGATCTAAACCTTGGATAGAGATAAGAGAATCATCTGCTAACGTCTCAAGAGTGATTTCATTTCTGGTCAGTGGAATTTCCAGTACTGTAGACCACCGAAGATAGTTTCCTTCTTCCGGCAATTCCAGAGCGCAGGAAAAAAAGATAAAAAAGAGTATGAAAAATAAGTTTTTAATTGGCATGTGAAAAGTTATGCTGCAAAACTAAAGTAATGTCTTATAACTCTACAAATAAAATAACAGGGTAATTTGTAAAATTAAATTGATATCTTATGGTAACTTTTAAAAAAAGGATTTAGGAAAAATTGGGTTATAATTCCCTATCACTGCCCAATGCTAAAGAAGCCAGGATACTTCTTTTACCTTGATATGGCTTTTTACCATGCATTACCAAGAAATTATTAATGATGTCAGCTTACCAAGACTACTTCTTCATTATAGAGTTTCCTTCGGATAATGGCGAATTCACCAGGATCATACTCTAAAGGGAAAGCACCTCTGCCAGCACCGCCATGAATCCAGTCTACGTTTTCACCTTTCCGGTTCCGCAATTCGGTCACGCGCACAACTTCCTTGCCTTTTGGGGTGAATATTTCTACATTTTTACCCACTCCAAGTTTATTTTTTATATCGAACCAGATCAGACCAGTCTTCTGATCCCACTCACAATTAATTCCTACCGCTTTATGCGAGCGCTCTTTCGAACGACTGTCTTGTAAATTTTCCCCGAATTCTCTCGGGTTTCTTGTATAGAATCCCGTAGTATAGCCCCGGTTGGACAATGCTGTTAAATCACTCAAATTGGATGGATCAAAAGATTTCCCATCGGCCATATCATCAATGGCTTTTCTATAAGATCTGGTTGCCATTGCAGCATAGTATGCTGATTTGGTCCTGCCTTCAATTTTGAAGCTTATTACACCTGCATCATTAATATCATCTAAAAGTTCAACTGCGCATAGGTCTTTTGCATTGAAAAGATATGTTCCACTTTCATCTTCTTCGAGAGGGAACTGTTTTCCTGAGCGTTCTTTTTCTTCCACATAAAAACCATTTCCAGGACTTTTATAGTCTCCATTTGATACCGACGCCTGTTGATTTTCCTGATGTACCAGTGATCCTGATTCATCATGCAGATCATATTCCCACCTACATGAATTCGTACATGTTCCTTGGTTTGCGTCACGGTGGTTCATATAGTTAGTGATCAAGCATCGGCCTGAATAGGCTATGCAAATAGCACCATGCACAAATGATTCTAGCTCAATATCAGGTACCTGGTTATGAATCTCATTAATTTCTTTCAAACGCAACTCACGCGATAATATAACCCTACGCACACCCATATTTTTCCAGAATTCAACCGTTGTCCAGTTTGTTGCATTGGCCTGAGTTGAAAGATGAACAGGAATATCGGGTACACGCTGGATGGCCTGGTGTATCAAACCAGGATCTGCCATTATCAGGCCGTCCGGCTCCCATTCAGCAACCTTCTCCAATTCACGTATAAAACCATCTACTTTCGTGTTATGGGCATAAATATTCAGAGTGAGATAAACCTTCCTGCCCAGACCGTGGGCATATTTAATTCCTTCAATGAGACTTTCTTCACGAAAATCATTTTCCCTAGTACGCAATGAGAAACGCGGAACACCGGCATAAACGGCATCAGCACCATAAGCAAATGCATACTTTAATTTTTCCAGATTTCCGGCAGGAGAAAGTAATTCAGGTTTTATTTTTTTAATCATTATATGGAAATTAAAAAGGGTTGCCTATATGTTTGTTCCTAAAATTTCGTTTTTGCTTAATGGAAACTTATTCTATTTATTACAACTATTACTATCTTTCTGCTTTGAAATACAGCCCAAAAACGTATCCCAGTATATTAACAATAATATCTGCAACTTTATTTTGTATTGTTTCAATGGCAAATGCAAATGGCAATACCAGTTCTAAGAGTTCCCAGCCGATAGAAAAAATACAGAATAAGATCCACCCTGCATTGCTGTACTTTGCAACCGAAAACCAAAAAATAAAATGTATGAACGAATAGTGATTAACCAAATTCATTTTATTTTTTTCATTTTAATTGCTGTTGCAGTCATTTCTCAAGCAGTCCGTTGATTTTTTATATATTCCATTTATCCAAATCATTCCTGTACTTAGCAGAAGACGGGATAATGTATTTTTTATTAAACCCCCATCGTCTCCAGATAGAGTTTATCTCATCCACCAATTTTTTATAATCATCATTCTCTACGATGGAGTTTAGCTCAATTTCCAGAGCAAGATAATCAATCCTATATCCATGCCCTTTCTTAAACGCATTTTTACTATTGCCTTCTTTATCAAATCGTTCATACTGAGCTATTTGCCAGGAAATATAATCTTCTACGTTGATAGGGTACCAGCTTTCAGGATCCACCTTAATCCGACTACTAAGTCTCAACCTGAAAAACTTTATGAACAGCAGGTCTCTGCCCAAATCATCGGAAGGATGGTTTTGCATTTCATGCATGATGGCATCTTCTACATACTTCAATCTGTTATATATATGCTGCATGGATATACCTTAAACTATAATATAACTTATAAAAATAAAGACCAATATACATAATAAGCCTTCCATTTTGTCTATAAAGAAAAATCTAAATCTGCTTTAAAAATAAGTTTCTAAAAATATTTTACTCTCTGCAGACTAATAGTTTTGTTCAAACCAGAAAAATGATACTCTTTTAATAATTTTTCTCTTTTGGCAACATCAAACCCTGCTTGACCTGGGTTTTTTGTTTGCGGGATGATGGGTAGATTCAAATATGAAAAGAGTTATTTTCCTTGGACTTATTACTTCTATGTCACTCACTCAAAGTAATCAATTTATAAAGGGGGTTGATATATCTATGTTAAAGCAAGTGGAAGATAGTGGTGGACTTTTTTATGAAAATGGAAATCAAATAGATCCAATTCAAATATTCAAAGATAAAGGTATCAATACTTTTAGAATTAAAATTTGGCACACTCCATCCCTGAACTATAACAATTTAGAAAGTGTCCTTGAAATAGCAAATAGAGCAAGTGGCGTAGGGTTGGATTTATTACTAGATTTTCATTATTCTGATACTTGGGCAGATCCATCAAGCCAAACTAAACCTTCTTCGTGGGAAGAATTAAATTTTGAAACTCTCTGCGACAGCATTGAACAATATAGCCACTATGTCATTACTAAATTGAAAAATCAAAATACATTGCCAAAATATGTGCAAATTGGCAATGAGACAGACTGTGGTTTATTATGGCCCGATGGATATGTGTGTGGTGAATCTGATAATGATGTTCAATGGAATAAATTAAGAGATTTATTTATTCATGCTATAGAAGGAGTAAATGGGGCATTAGATATTGAAGATACATTAAAAATTATTTCACATGTGAGTAGTGGAGGAAATTGGTTTTTTGATAATCTAATGGTACAGGATATTAATATTGATATTTTAGGTATATCATACTATCCAATGTGGCATGGGACATTAACTGATTTAAACCAGAATATTGATGATCTTTCCAATCAATTTCAAAAACCAGTACTGGTATTGGAAACTGCATATCCATTTACATTACAATGGAACGATGACACGCATAATATTTTAGGTTCAGAAACGCAGCTGCTTGAAGGATATGAAGCAAGCGAGGAGGGGCAGATTTTATTTCTCCATGATTTAATTTCCCTTGTGGAGTATAATGATTATGGATTGGGTATTTGTTACTGGGCTCCTGATTGGATATCAACAAACCAATTTGGAAGCCCATGGGAAAACCAGGCTTTGTTTGATTTTGATGGACAATTATTAGATGCAATATCAGTATTTGATAATTCCAATGTATCAATTCGGAGAATAAATAATTACAGGTTGAACGATATTTATAATTATCCTAATCCTTTTAATCCAATTACCACATTAAGATTTGAACTGCCTAATAAAGAGTTTGTAAGAATAACTATATATGATATGTTGGGTAATGTAGTTAATAATCTCGTAAATCAATATGAGAGTTCAGGTTATAAATCATTTCAGTGGAATTCTACGAATAACAAAGATCTTCCAGTATCGGCAGGATTATACCTCTACAGTATTGAAGCAGGGGATTTTAGACAGACTAAGAAAATGATATTATTAAAATAGGATTTTATCAACACACATCAAGACCCACATTCATGGGATATTTTGTTTGAAGCTCCACACAAATTGTCAGTCACTAAATTATATTATTTATTTTATTTTTTTTTCTCCAACATCCATTCATATACCTTTTTATTACTGTAAGTAATATCCCACGAATTGTGATTAACTCCCTCGTAAATAGTTATTTTGATATCAGGATTAATAGGCTTTAATATATCATAAATAAGTGTTGAATTTTCAGCGGGAACAACTTCATCAGCATCACCGTGGAAAAGCCAGATAGGCATATTTTTTAATTTCTTTATTTCCGTCGTATCCATTCCACCACAAACAGGGATTATAGCGGAAAATAAGTCAGGCCGTTCTTTTGCAATAGCAAGAGTTCCGTATCCCCCCATGCTTAAACCAGTGGCATATATTCGTTCAATATCTACTTTATAATTATTAATTATTTCTTCTACTAACGATATTAGTGTCTTAACATAAACTGGTTCGGACCACCATCTGAATTCAGGGCATTGTGGAGCTATTGTAATAAATGGGAAATCTTCTCCATGTTTAATCATTTTTGGGATACCGTGTATTTCCACCATATTGAGATCATCACCTCTTTCACCTGCGCCATGTAAGAATAAAACTAAAGCGAAATTAGACTCTGATTCATTATAGTTATTTGGAAGGTAAATATAATATTTCAGATTGACAGGTAGAGTAACACTGGTTAAAAATTCCTTACTTGATTTCTTTTTCATATCTTTCCCCGTCAATAGAAAACTCAGTATTAATAAATTTAAAATTATATAATACCTCATATCAAAATCTACCCATCATCCTATAAACAAAAAACCCCGCTTGGAATCAATAAAGCTCCATTTGGGTTATGAGACTCACGCAGTTTCTTCTATTTTTAATTGGCTAAAAGAAAAATAGGCGTTGATTTATTTCACAAAACCACGAATGTGAGACACTCTTATTCATCGCTTAAAAAAACTTCCTTAGTCTGACAGTTCATCATTTTTGATAACTTTGTATGTTATAAACAATTCGTCAAGGTGTGAAATATATTCGGTCTTGGAGCGGAGCTCTTTTTTGTCTGCCCCTTTATCATGGGCTAAAGCCGCTACTCTACCTTGCTTATTAAATGTGAGGTCTTTTGTAATGTTCGCGATTGAGTCTGTATAGGCCTCTTCAGGAGATATTATTTTCCAACCTTTTGATTCAATGTGCTCAATCAAGTCTCCTAAGAATAATGCTGCTAATTCATTTTCGTGTAATAACAAAACATGTTTTGGCGATCGTTTTAAGTAGTTATTAGCTAAATCATCGTAAAAAGTAATAGAATGCCATAAAGCATCGATATACAGTTTTTTCAAATTATCAAAGTTTATTTGCTTACCGCTTTTAAAGGCTTCAACTGCTTTAGAATTTATGTACCAATCAAAATTATCAACAGTAACATAGCCAAGCGTGTAACCATTTTCTTTAAGAAGATTTTTTATTTGTGCTCTTTTTTTATCACTATCTCCATGATGAAGGAAAGGAAATCGATGCTGTTTGATGATATTCTTTAAGCCTAATGAAAACAACTTTTTGTCTGCCTTTATAAAGTCATTTTTGTATTGTTCGAATTTATTTTTAGAGGCTGATAGGTGACTAAAACTGTGGTGTGCTAATTTATATCCCGCGTCGACATATTGTTTTAATCTTGCTACATCTTCTTTTGATCCAATGTTTTGCATTGTAAGAAAAAAAGTTGCATTTGGCACTTTATGTTGTTGTAAAGCGTTAGTGATAGCGGTTGTTTTTTCCTTTCCATCCATCAACTTACTTCCAGGTAAAGGTGCATCATCAAAAGTAATGGCGATTTCTCCAGCACGTAAGTTGATTCCTATTAATGAAAAAAGAAACAGTAAGAGGATTCTATTCATTTATTTTCTGGTTCACACCGTAATCTACCCATCATCCCACAAACAAAAAACCCCACGAATGTAGGGATATCAATTATCCTTTTAATTATTAATCTAATTTAAAAAATAAGCCTCCTCTTAATATCATTCCTTTATTTAATTGTTCACCAAGAGCATAGCCACTTGATTTATAACCTATCTGAGCTGTCAATCCATAAATATGTTTATTTTTAATCAAGTCATAATTAATAGTAGTTATTAATTGACCTCCTAATCCATCAACATTTAAAAATTTATCGTCCTTATAAAATTTAATTTCAGGCTGATGCCAAATTTGCCCTGCTAAGTTATATGATAATTTATCATTGGATTTTAAATTCCAAATATTTGTATTAATTCTCCATGAATCAGGTAATTCTGAATCTGAATGACTGAAACTAAACTGGATAAGAGTGGAGTCTAACTTAAAATAGTTCTGATATACTAATTCTGGTCCATATGGAGTATACTCAAACCTGAATCTTGGTAAATATTGAAGCCTATTGTTAAGGTTTATCATTTTTATTTTAGAGCCATTTTCTCCTTTAATAACAAAATCGTAAAAAACAGATTTTAAAGCATAAAAATTTAGAGGATCGGTGAAAAGTGCTAAATAAGAATAAACCTTTATCTTATCTCTTGTTAAAACTTTACTACTGGCATTGTAAAGTTCATTTAAATTTTGTCTATATCTAGCAGGGTCACCAGCTGGTCGTGTAACAAATGCTGTATATCCAGGCATATCGTTACTACTATATAAATATGCAAAACTAAAATTATACTTGAACTTACTTTCTAGTAAAACATTTTTTCGCATAACATCAGAGAATAAAAGATTAATTTCAGAGCCGCCGATATTTATCATTAATTCTTGCTGCTTTGTAAAGTTTGTTGGTCGATTTAACATTATGTAAGAGAATTCATTAGAAAATGGTGGAGGCCAGTTGTAAACAATTTTTTTAATTGTGCCTCCGGCCTCAATCATACGATAGCCATGCCCAAGTTCATGATTCATGGTTAACAAATAATCAGTTATAAGATAATTTGTTAAAAATAACTTGCTGAGCCGAAAAATTGGATTAATGACTTTCTTAATTTCCTTTTGGGGGACAAAATTGATTTTTGGAATGATTAATGAATCTAGATAATCATATAGATGAAAACCTGCATTAAAATTTTCGGCTGTGATATTATGATAAAATTGTTTTTGATAAATTATGTTATATGTTGATTGTGCACCGCTTAAAGCCGCTGTAATAAAGAAAAAAATGGGGATTAGAATATTTTGCATCAATTATTATTACCAAAATAATTTAAAATATTTCAATGTTAATGTAATGAATTAACAACTCTCTTTTTGTATGCATTTAGTATTTGCTGGAATTATTAACAAATGTTAAAAAATACCCATAATCCCACAAACAACAAACCCCACGAATGTGGGATTGTTAAATTGAATATAATTTTGTAGAAGGAGTTCTTCCTTTAAGAGTTATTTCTCCACTTAAATTGCTTTGATCATATAACTCTTTAGTTAGTGCAGTATAAATTTCATGACTAAAAGTTATTTGTGTATTAAACTCTTTATTAGCCTGCTCTAATCTAGCTGCGACGTTTACTGTATCTCTAATAGTACTGTATTGAAGAATTTCTTGGCTGCCTAAATTACCTGCTATCACACTTCCAGTATGTATACCAATTCTCATGGTTATTGAGTCAATACCATGATTCTTCCAATATCTTGAAGTTTCATTCTCATCCCATTCATGATTTAACTCTTTTAATTTTTCTTTCATTTCTAAAGAACAATTCACAGATATTGGCAATTATTTTTAAATTTCCAATAATTTAATCAATATTATGTGTAATGTATATTGTTGTTATTATATATTTTATAATAAACTAAGTGTATTTATTATTTTATTGGGAAAGCGCACGTTCATATAATAAATACGCAATTATTAATGTTGCCATCAGAAATTAAATTTAAACCCCAATACACCAATATGGGTAAAACTATCATTTGCGATCTTGGTTTGTATCAAAATATATATTGTCGGTTTAAATGATTTTATTGATCCTACTTTTATGCCAACATAAAATCGGTTTCTATTAAATTCGTTTTTCTCAAAATCATAAAATAATTCATTTGCAAGATAAGGAACTAATTTTAGGGACGTAAATCCTTTACCATAATTCAGAGAAATCATATCACGATTTCGAAAAACAGAATCTTTACCCTGTCTTATTCTGTATTCCAAACGTGCCCTAGAAGATATTGAAAATTGACCTGATTTTCCTTTCCACGCAATTTGTACATGAGGACGATGTTCACGGGTTAAATTTTGACCCTTTTGTTCAAAGACCTCTCTAAAATTAAGATTGATCGAATAGGACTTATTAAGAGAACGTTTGAAACCGAAATCAGCATGGAGATAAAGCAGCTTACTCATATTTTCACCACTTCTAAAATCTTGCTCCAGTGAGAAACTTGTTTTGTCGTTAATTTTTTTCTGGAATTTTTCTGCGTGCCAGAATTGGATATCATCCAAACCCTGAGCAAAAAGGATACCTTTTAAAGCAAATAAATAAAGAATATTAGATATAAATTTTTTAATCATGTATTTTACTATTATTATATAAATATAGTTACAAGTTTATTTCATGTAAAATTTTGTCAAGGTCATAGACTAATACCCTTGAGTTCCATTGGTCAACAACCGCAATGCGACCTGAACCATCCGGAAGAACAATTGCTGAAATACCGTCAGGCGACGCAAACTCGTTTTCCTGCCATTTATTTTTCAAATGAGGTTTAGCAACCCCATCCATAATTGTTTGCTCGTTATAGTTTATACCATCCATCACACAATCGGAATTATCATCACAGTAATAGGAAGCCCGTTTTCCTAAAAATCCCTTGCATTGGCCTGATTGGATCTCAAAAATGTAAAATCTCCCCGCTTTTTCATCCACTGCAAATATATTATCACCGACAACACAAATTCCTTCAACAGAGTCATTAAAATATCCACCGACAATGGAATCATTTTCCATAGTTACCCCGATCAGACGGTTAAGGAATCTACCATTTTTAAGATCAAATGTGGCGATGTATCTTTTTTTATTTATGTTCCCAAATTGGCTTTTTTGAGGTTTTTCTTCGGCAATGAACAAAGTTTTTTGATCTGGGCTGATGGCCATCCCCTCGCTCTTTCTCATCACTTTTGTGACTTCTTGGGTTAAAGCAAAGTGTTTGTCATAGATGTAGGAAACTGTGCCATTATTATTAACCTGTTTGTATTTTCGAAAGCCAAAATTCCGTACTCCATTTTTTGTAAAAACCTTTTTAGACATATCGATTACATATATATCACCATTTTTGCCTACGATGAGTCCTTGTGGCGCAAAGAGACAGCTGTCATTTCCAGGCTTATAGTAATTGTCAACGGTAATGTCACACTTTTTCCCTATGAACTGATCAAGTGTCAAATCGGGATTGAACCGGGCAACCATGCCAGCATCTTCAAGGGTTATGTAAATAAATCCACCGGCATCTTTACTAACGCCAGTTGGTGAAATTTCTGAATTTACCAATCCAAGATCCTGGGCTGATAATGAGTTTAATAACAGTCCTTCTGAAGAAAAATGCTGAATCCGGTTATTGTTTACATCAGTGACTATCATGGAACCATCAGAAAGAAACTCTACATCATCGGGCTGGGCAAGTTGGTTCATTCCAGGACCATAGCCATTTTGGACACTGGGAGCAATATTGAGGGGTCTGATAACAAAAGTGAGGTCAATGACGTCTGTTTTTTCGCCGCCGCATCCAGAATGGAATAATAATCCCATTGAGATAAATAAAATGTAAGATACCTTTCTAATTGAAAAGATAATACTTGTACTAAAGAAAAATTGAATAAATAAGAAAATTACGGGGGTTAATTAACCACAGAAACCCCCGTAATTTATAGTTTTAAAAGACTATTTTAGTCTCTAGCCCAAGCGGCTGTAAACATGGAGATACTGCCTTCTCGTTCAT
>TARA_B100000686_G_C16806378_1_pt1 | contig 21680 bp, 26 predicted proteins | sample TARA_B100000686 | Tara Oceans TARA_B100000686 (sample SAMEA2622733) | marine metagenome | biome: marine biome (ENVO:00000447); feature: marine epipelagic mixed layer (ENVO:xxxxxxxxx); material: "saline water (ENVO:00002010), including plankton (ENVO:xxxxxxxx)" | depth 150 m | reverse complement strand
TGACAAGGTCATTTTAAATAACCGGTTATAACAATCGGTTCTGATCTTTGTAGTTTCTTCCCTATCTGCCCTTTAAATTAAATAATAGAGGGTAGGTAGGGTTACATTCACCTTAAAATAAATTATTTTTAAACCCTTGACCATAAAATCAAAAAATTTTCTTCTTGTAAATACTGCGATGATACTTTATTTTATCGTTGGGTTATATGTAGGCATGGCAAACGCACATGGTAATGTGCCATTGGATCAAGATGATTGCGTGCGAGGAGCTAAAGGAAGTAAAGTACATCTAAGCGCTTACCAGCCTCAAAATGACTCGATTGAGAATTATTGCGGAGAAATCCCTAAAGAGGGTGAGATTTTTTTTGTAGTTGATTTGATTGACCGAGCTTTACGAAATATGCCTGTCACAATGAGAATTGTACGTGGTACTAATGAAACTGATGATGAAACTGTATCTTTATTACGTACGGGTCATCATCCCGATGGAGTTATAGAAGGCAGAGTGAATCTTGATAAAGGTAATTATACGGTATTTATTACAGGGGAGAGTATTCCTCCTGTTCATTACCAATATCCTTTAAGTGTACAACAGATAAATTATATTGATTTTGCTCGAACTGTAATTACTTTATTGATAATTTCTTTATTACTTGTTTTATTTATGTATAAATTTGTAAAATGGAAATTAGTACGAAACTGGTTTTCTTCACGTCAGATTTAAGTTTCTTTAAACTTAAAATATAGATATATTAATTGTTATTAAGATAGTGTACCTTTATAAACTCTTAGACTTACCTTTTTTATAACTTATTTGATAACATTAAAGATAAATGAATATTACCTGTACTGATATTGATTTGGTAAGGCAAGTTAAATTAGGAAACCGTAGTGCTTTTGATAGCTTGGTGGTAAAGCACAAGCAAAAGCTTGCCCGTGTTATAGCGCGATATATTAAACTACCTCAACAAATTGAAGATGTTGTGCAGGATACTTTTATAAAAGCATATCTTGGGATTATGGCATTTCGAGAAGATAGCCAGTTTTCAACCTGGATACATAGGATTGGTGTTAATGCAGCTATAGATTTTTTATCATCTGAGCGGAGGCGCATTCCATTATTTCAACCACCCCTTAACTCTAATACCAATGAATTTATCATTTCAGATATTATTGATGATAGTAATCCAGAGCGTATTTTTATAGCTCAGCAGACAATCTTAAGCGTATTAAATAGATTGCCTGAAGAGTTACGTACTGCAATTCTTCTGAGAGAGATTGATGGATTAAGCTATGAAAAGATTGCAAAAATTATGGATTGCCCAATTGGTACAGTTCGTTCGAGGCTATCTCGTGCTCGTGCAAATATAGAGATTGAATTAAATTTAATTGGATCCTCTTTATCAAAAAAACATGATTGTAGTTCCACCTAGAATTCAATTTAACAAAAAAGTCCCTTCAAGTTTAGTAATTTTAGCTATGAGCTGTATGCTAACTTTATTATTAGGATGCGATAATAAAGGTCCTGCAGAAAAAGTGGGGGAGGAAATTGATGATGTTGTTGAGAATATTGGTCAAGAAATTAATAAAATAGAGAAATATACTACGAAAAAAATTGATAAAGTAACAAAGGATAGTGTCGAGAAATTAGATGAAGCTGCAAAGAGCACCGCTAAAAAATTTAATGAAGTGACAAAAAATACAGCTAAAAAAATTGATAAAGTAGCAAAGGACAGTGCCGAGAAATTTGATGAGGTTACAAAAAAAACAAACAGAGAGATTGAGGTGGTTAGTGATGAGATTATGGAAGAAGTAGTAGAAGCTGTTAAAAAAACAAGCGCAAGAATTAAAGAAGCTAGTAGTATTCAGGATAGAATTAAGAGTGAAGAGTAAAATTTTTACCTAATGCGTATAAAGAAATCACCTTAAATATTTTGACCCTTATTTAACAAGGCTATAAAGATAAATGATTTTTTTCTTTTTAAAGTCAAGAGAAGGGGCCTTCTATGCTACTAATACTATAAATATTGAAATACAGTTTTATTTTTAAAAACCCAGTATTTAATACTGGGTTTTTTTGAAAAAACTACTATATTGTTTGTATATTTGATGCTTGTTTTCCTTTCTCACCCTGAATTACATCAAATGAGATTTTTTGCCCTTCAGTTAGGGTTTTAAAACCACTCATATTAATTGCAGAAAAGTGAGCAAATAAATCTTCACCACCATCATCAGGCGTAACAAACCCGAATCCTTTTGCATCATTAAACCATTTAACTGTACCTGTTGCCATGTAATTACTTCCTTCTAAAAATAATGGGAAACATTTTAAAAATTATCTGATTCTAGGTTTTTACAAGGACTTACACGGATTCACAAGGAATAACACGGATAACAGTACTGCAAAAACTCTTAAAACAAATACCTTTTATATTATTACTCCTATTATTACTAAATGTAAATAAATATTAATTAGAAACTTGTAGAAAATAGGGGTTCAATATCTTAATCTATTATTTGTTAATAGATATCTCTAGTATAACTAGCAATGATCTCCTATATACATTTTTGCTATGGTAATTTTTTGATTCTTTAAGTAATAACTTATTGCACATATATGGCACATATTGAAAGTATTTATACAATGAAATATTATGATGACGTCATATATACAAATGTATAGCCAAGCATAAGGTATAGAGAAATAAATAGATAGACAGGTAATTTTAGGAGGTGAGGCTCCCTCCAGTACACTACCTGGATAGGGGTAGCTGAATAGCTGGAGAGAGGTCGTCACACCGTTAAGCAACGCTAGGGTATCCAAACTAGCGGCCTTTTTCTTAATTTGGGAGAGATTAAAAAAAAGGACTTATATCCCATTTAACAGGGATATAAGTTTGAAAACAAAAAATATAATTAGTTCAGTAATAAATAATAATTTTTTTCTCTATTGACTTTTTGTGCTATAAAAGAATTTCATTAGGTTAGAAAAACTGAATTTAAGGCTGGGAGCTGCTGATATCAGCTTAAAAGTGAAGAGATAATGCATACATTTTTAGTCTTAGTATCAAGAAAATAGGTTGCTGATTTAGATGATTTGGGCTGTAACTTTAGTAATATTGGTTTTATTATTTATTCTTCCCAGGCAAACAGGAACTATATTGTCTGTTATTTTAGTGGGTATTGGTATAATCGCATTAATTGATTATTTAATTTCCAGCCAAAAAGAAAAGGAGCAAGAATTGGTTTCTGTATTTGTTTCATATTCTCCTGTTTCATGTGGAGAGGAATCTCCAGTATTATTTAAGGTTATAAATAATAGTAAAAAAATGATTAATAGAGTCAGTTGGAATATAATTGCAGAGAAAAAAGGCTACAGCACTAATTTAGTGGATTATGATTCTTTTCCTAGCTATCAGGGAGAGTACTCTGCAATCAAACATAATAAAAATTCGACGCCATATTCTATAGATCAATCACTTAGGCCAGGAGAGATTTTTTCGGCCTGTTATAAGGTGCCCTTAATTAAAGAGACGCCCCCTATGCAGGCGCTTATTTGGAAGGTGATTAATAAGTACTCTGAGTTTCAATAATATATAATTATTTTGTACTTGTTAGTCTTGGTTATTAACAAATTTGCAAGCAGCAGTATACAAAAGATATATTTAATATTATTGTAAATAATAGTTTAGAATCATATATATGAAGCGAACTAAAATTCTTACTAAGCACCTTATAGGTAAATCTTTATTATATTATCGCAATAAAGAAAATAGCGATTTATTTAAAGAGGCTGCTTCTATAAGGTTATCTGAGGAAGAGATAATTAGTAAAGTCTGGGCTAAAGGGCAGCCTGTTGAAAATAATAATCCAGATGAGTATAGAAAAGATGAATGTGGTGCTTGGATATATTTCTCGCATTATAACAATAGAGATTCACAGTATGGTTGGGAAATTGATCATATTTCATGTATAGATGATGAGGATTTAGAAAATTTAAATAATCTTCGTCCTTTGCAGTGGCAAAATTATGTCTGCAAGGGATCAGGAGAACTTGCTTGCATTGTTACTTCCAACAAGGCGAGTAATGGCCCTATAAAAAATCCAAAATAGCGATTAAAGTTATAGTTTAGCTACTATCTTTGTGGCTCAGTTCACAATAGGGTAAAAGTCATAGGGTTCTTTTTAGGCGGGTTCACTCTACAATATCTTTCAAGTATTAAGTAATGAAGCAGAAGGTTGAAGTTTATGGGCATTATTACCATCTCAAGTATTTTAATGTCATTATGTGGCTTGTTTGCTTATATAAACTATAGATTCATTAAGCTACCTACTACCATTGGTGTAATGATTTTAGCCATGGTTTCCTCTGTTGGTATGATACTTATTCCTAGTGTATCTGATGTAGTAAGACCAGTTTTATCTGGGTTAGATTTTTCGGATACCGTTATGCACGGCATGCTTAGTTTTCTATTATTTGCCGGTGCTTTGCATGTCGATTGGGGGTTGCTTAAAAAACATAGACTTATGATCCTTACCATGGCCTTATTTGGGACTTTGTGCTCCACTATTGCTGTTGGATACTCTCTTCATTATTTACTTACTATTTTTGATATCCAAATAGATATTATTTATGCATTCTTATTTGGTGCTCTTATTTCTCCTACAGACCCGATTGCTGTTCTGGCTATTTTGAAAAGGGCAGGAATCCCAAAGTCATTAGAAATTAATGTGGTTGGGGAATCTTTATTTAACGATGGTATGGCTGTAGTTATCTTCACAGCATTACTAGGGGTATTAGCACAAGGGAATGCTGAAGTCTCACATGTCATTATTTTATTTGTGGAAGAAGTGTTTGGCGGTATCGTATTGGGCTTTATTCTGGGGTTTTTAGTATACTATCTAATGTACCATGTAGATAATTATAAAGTAGAAATTTTGCTTACTTTAGCTTTAGTGATGGGTGGTTATGAGCTTGCACGTTATATGCATCTTTCTGGACCAATAGCCATGGTTGTTTCCGGACTAATAATTGGAAATTTGGCACATTCAAATGCTATGTCACAGCAAACACGTGACTATTTAAATGGGTTCTGGGAGATGATCGACGAAATTTTGAATGTTTTGCTATTCATGCTGATAGGTTTTGAGTTATTGCTAGTAATTTCAAATATCTCAGCGCTATATATTGGTATTATTATGATTCCATTGCTATTATTAATACGATTTATACTTATTTTTCTTCCGGTTTTTATATTCAAAATATTCAAAGAGTTTGCACGCGGAACTGTTCCTATTTTGACATGGGGCGGGTTACGTGGAGGGTTATCTGTTGCTCTTGTTCTTTCCTTGCCAGATAATGAGATACGTGACATTTTATTACTCATAACCTATTGTGTAGTTGTATTTTCAATCATAGTACAAGGCCTTACAATAGGTAGGCTAGCAAAGAAATATACATAAAATAATCAATTAATTAAGAAGCTAAATTTTCAAATATTTTAAGTTCAATTCTTTCTTATAAGGCAAAATAAAGCAGGAGGAATAGGTAGAAGAAACATCTTATAAAGCTTATGATACGAACTAATTGCATCCATCAATATTATAGAAGTATATAAACATTTAGATATGCTACAGTGTGGTGATATTAGCTAGTTATTGCTTTGGGCATATAAATAAAACATTGAATTTATTGTGATTATATACTCTAAGTATAACATTGATAATCATGTAATACATAGGAAGCTTGACGTACTAGTTCTAAATTCAGTAATATTTTCTTTTCTCCATAAAATAAATTTACGTTATAAAGAGAGCTGCTTTAGGTGTTCTTAAGGCATCCGCCAAAAGAATTAAACGGGAAGTCGGTGCGTTTTAATATGTTAGAACAATGCCGACACTGCCCCCGCAACGGTAAATGAGAGAAGGGTTTGCTTAACGCCACTGTGCTTAGCCATGGGAAGGTGCAAATCTAGGAGTAATCCGCTCATGAGTCCGGAGACCGGCCTAAAGATAAAATGTATTATTGCGGTCGGGCAATATACAACACTATGATAGGTTAACATCCTGATCTGGCTGTTTATTTCTGATTCCTTCCACAATATTTATAGTTATAACGCATTATTGGGCATAGGAAGTAGTTAATGAAAGACTACCGTTTGTTAGTAATTGTGGTTCTGTATCTGAGCGTTTTAGGAGCTGCATTAGCAGAAAATGGAAATTCAAGAAAGGCAGTAATTATTACTGCAAACCGTACTGCCCAGACGGCAGATGAGATACTTTCCTCAGTCACTGTTATATCACGTAAAGATATTGAGCGTCGGCAAGTAAGATCTGTAGTAGATTTGTTGCGCGGTACGCAGGGTATTAGCATTGCTAATTATGGGGGTCCTGGTAAAAGCACATCAGTCTTTATACGTGGTACTGAGTCTGATCATATTTTGGTGCTTATTGATGGTGTTAGAGCAGGTTCTGCTACATCTGGCGGTGCAGCCTATGAAAATATTCCAATTGAGCAGATCGAACGTATAGAGATTGTACGAGGACCTAGATCTAGTTTATATGGTTCTGAAGCAATTGGTGGTGTGATTCATATATTTACGCGTAAAAGTAGAAAAGAGGGTCTAACTCCAAGCTTTAGTATAAGTGGTGGCAGTTACAGTACCTTTGCTGGTTCTGCTGGCCTTGCAGGAAGAAAGAAAAATGGTTGGTTTAATATAAATATTAGCGGGAAGAATACAAATGGATTTAATTCTTGCACCGGAAAATCATTTCCAAATGGGGCAGGGTGCTATACCAATGAACCAGATAAGGATGGTTATCATAATGTAGCAGGCTCTTTTAGAGCTGGATATCTATTTAAGAATGGATTAAATATTGAAACAAATTTTTTACAGTCTTCTGGTAAGAATAATTATGATGGAACATTCTCTAATAAATCAGAATTGACGCAGCGGATCTTTGGTGGGAAAGCACTTTATTCTCCTTTCCCATTCTGGAGAATTACTTTTACTGGAGGTCGTAGTCGAGAGAATAGTAGGGATTTTTTAGGGAAGAAATATACAAGTAGATTTAATTCTCGGCGAGATACAATTACCTTACAGAATGATTTTACATTAAATAAATCTCACTTATTAACAGTAGGTGCTGATTATAAAAAGGATAATGTTAGCTCTAGTGAGGATTTTACAGTTACTTCACGAAATAATTGGGGAGTATTTGCTCAGCATCAAGCAACAGTTTTTAAACAAAATTTAGAATTGTCTATAAGGTATGATGAAAATGAACAATTTGGCGGGAATGTAACCGGCGGTGTTGGTTGGGGCTATACTGTTACAGAATGGTTACGACTTACTGCAAGTTTTGGGACCGCATACAAGGCCCCAACATTTAACGAATTATATTATCCAGGTTATAGTAATGCTAATCTTCGGCCTGAAGAATCACTAAGTTTTGAATTGGGAACCAGTGGAAAAATTAAACAAGCAAATTGGGCCTTTAATATTTATGAAACACAGATTAGTGATCTCATTGCATACGATGCTACTATTTTTGCACCAAATAATATTAATAAAGTTAAAATTCGTGGTTTTGAGGGTATGATTTCCACGCGGATCAAGGGTTGGCAAATTAGTACTAATTTAACTTTATTGGACCCTCAAAATAAATCATATGGGGTTAATAGGGGAAACATATTGCCACGCCGTGCTAAACAATCTTTTCGCCTTGATGTAAATCGAAAATTTGATAAATTTACACTGTTTGGCTTATCATTTAATGAATCTAGGATAGGTACTCAACTTCTTGTTGTAGGTCAGCGTTATGATGATTTAGCTAATATACGTAAACTGGGTAGTTACGTTAAACTAGACATACATGGTGAGTATAAGATGAATCAAAACTGGCTTTTACAGGGCCGTATCGAGAATATTTCAAATGAGCGCTATGAGACAGCATCATTTTATAATCAACCAGGTCGAAATTTTTTTATTACTTTACGTTATCAGCCATCATAATCTGTTAAGGACATTTCATAATGAATTTATCCATTCGTAATCAGTTGGCTATAGGTGTTGGGCTGGTGTTATTAATGACTCTTACACGAGAATATCATTTTGCATCTATACATAGTCTACCAGGTGCTTCTTGGGCAATTTTCTTTTTAGCTGGTTTTTATTTACGTGCCGTATGGCCACTAGCTGGATTTTTTATATTAATATGGGTGCTAGATTTTTCAGCTTATGCTTGGGGAGGTGCTAGTAGCTTTTGTCTTACTTCATCCTATGCTTTCTTGTTACCAGCTTATAGCTTACTCTGGTATGCTGGTAACTGGTATGCTCGGCAATATCAGCTCAAATGGCAGACATTACTACCGCTTTCTTTCAGTTTAATTATTGGCGCAGCATTTTGTGAGATTTTCTCAAGTGGTGGGTTTTATTTCTTCTCAGGGCACTTTGAAGAAACAACTTTAATTGGATTCGGTCAGCGACTAGCCCAGTATTTCCCCTATTATTTTGGTTCTTTAGTTTTTTATATTGTAATCTTTGCCGCTATTCATATTATGTTTGCATTTGCTCCACGCTTATTTAAGTTGCATAACAATAGAATGATATAAATCAGAATGGATAAATACGACCAAGAAGAACGTTATCGTATACGCATGAAGCGTAAAAAAGAGGTCGTTGATAAGGCTATAGCGAGTGCAGATATAGAACGGGGTTTATTACTAGTACTAACTGGTAATGGTAAAGGTAAATCAAGTTCTGCTTTTGGTATGATAGCACGTGCTTTGGGTCACGGTATGAAAATTAGTGTGGCACAGTTTATTAAAGGTCGCTCTGATACAGGGGAAGAGGCTTTTTTTAGGCAACAGAATAATGTGAATTGGCATGTCCTAGGAGAGGGCTTTACTTGGGACACACAGGATTTGGCTCGTGACATAGAAATCGCAAAACAAGGATGGGCTATTGTAAAAGAAATGCTTCAAGATCCTTCTCAACAGCTTATTGTACTGGATGAATTTACCTATCCATTAAAATTTGGCTGGTTAGATTTAGCAACAGTTTTAAATGAAATTAATAGAAGGCCTGCTATGCAGCATGTAATAATCACGGGTCGGGGTGCCCCTGAGGCTCTTTGTGAAGCAGCAGACACTGTAACTGTTATGGGTGATAATAAGCATGCTTTTCACTCGGGAGTTACAGCGCAAAAAGGTATAGATCTGTAATTCTTTTTAGCATCTTTTTAATTCTTCCTTTAGCTTCTAAAATTCACTTAAAATTCATAATGAATAAAATATTATTAATATCGGCTATATTATTTTCATATAGCATGGCTTGTGGAGCAAATGATCTTCTAAATAAGGGGCAGGATTACCCTGATGATCTTGTTGCTGGTGTAGATGCATGGTCAAAAGGAAACTATGTATTAGCACATAATTTACTGCAACCTTTATCTGCAGATGGGGATGCAGTCGCACAATATATTATTGGGTTAATGTATTTTCGTGGAAAAGTTGTTCAGAAGAACTATAAAAAATCGATAAAATTTATGCAACTTTCAGCAGAACAGGGATATTTTTTTGCGGAACATAAGCTAGGAAGCATCTATTTCAGTGGTTTACTTGGGAAACCTGATTACAAGAAAGCTATAAAATGGTTCCGTCATGCATCAAAACAGGGATACGCACCTTCACAATATTTCCTGGCTACTTTGTATGAAAATGGAGATGGGATACAGCAGGATTACATTCGTGCACATATGTGGTTTAGCCTGTCTGCTAAAAAAAATATAATAGCTAAAGATGAACGCGATAGAATTGCTATGAAATTATCCCCTTCTCAGATCACTGATTCACAAAGAATGGCGAGAGTATGTGAAGAGGAGGGTTATAGGAATTGTGACTAGCAGTAATAATTACTGCGGAGGTTATAAAAGAGCGTAGAAGTTCTCTTGCTTGTATATTTTCTAAATATTATGAAATGGATGCCTTAGCTATGGTAAAAGTAGTTGCATATTTTTCAATGGAAAATGAGAGGTATACATATATATTAAAATTCTATTGTCCTTTATTTGGATGGTCCTGAGATACCCAGATCAGCTTATTGGTATCTATGCCAAGCTTAGAAATTTTATTAATTAGTTGGTTTAGTAATTCCGCAGGCAGGGTTTTATCTCGTGCTAGAATCCACAGGTATTTCTTTGTCGGACCAATTACAATAGCCCAGCTATAATTTTCCTTATCAAGATTTACAACATGATATCCACCATAAAATGGCCAAAAAAATGATACTTTTAATGAGCCAATGGTAGATTTATTAATAAATTTAGCCAGGCCGGTTATATTTTGCCATTGCTTTGTGTCTGTATTGTAGCCTTTATTCATTACTTCAATATTACCATTTGGAAGTAATTTATATTGTGCTGAAACATTACTTAGTCCTTGTTCGAAAGGGTGATAAAGCCTAGCAATTTCATACCATTTGCCCATATAGCGATTTGGCTGAAAATTATCCACAGGTAAAATGCCATCAGGTGCGTTTATAGTGCATGCAGAGAGAAAATAACACACTATAAAAGAGAAGGAGAGTCTATTAATAAAAATACTTTTGCTTCTTTGAATATAACTAGCTCTATAGATAGAAAGGATTATCATGTTTTACATGATGCTCTAATTTTTTCTTTAAGGAGTGGTTTCATTCTAGCAGCACAAATTTTTTTAAAGGCAATTCTAGGAAGCATTCTTTTACTAAGGAGTCAAGTTATCCATAAAGCACCTGCTCGGTTCCCAGAAGTACAGTGTATTAGAATAGGATGGTCTGTATTTTCAATTATTTTAATAAATTTAGAAAGATGCTCATAATGAATTTTTCTAGATGTAAAAGGGATATTGATATATCTCATCAATGGAATTTTTTAATTGACCTAGAATCAAAATGTTTTAACCTTATTCATCTAATATATTCCCTTCAATAATATTTTCTGAGAAACTTTGGTAGGCTTCCTTGATTTCTTTAGCCATCTTATCAGGAAATACGTGAAAGTCCCTATTATTTAGACCATCTATAATGCTATCTGCAACAACTTGTGGAGATTCTGCTATTTTTAATATATCTGGCACATTAGCAATCATATCTGTTGCAATAGGGCCAGGATGCACACTCATAACAAAAGTACCTTGCTCATTTAGTATTTCTCGTAAAGATTGAGTGATTGAATAAGCAGCAGCTTTTGACGCGCAATAAGTGGCTATTGGAACAAAATTCTTCATAGAAGCTACTGAGTTAATCTGGATAAATACACCGCCACCATTTTTTTTTAGGACAGGGGAAAATGATTGTGCCATACGAATAAGGCCATTAACATTTATTTCTAATTCATAATTAAGGGAATCAACAGCATTATTATTTAAGGGCATAGAGCGGGTATTGACTCCAGCATTATTCACTACCACTTCAACATCTTTTGCCTGATGTGAGGCTGCAATAATAGTTTCTAATTTTTCTAAATTAATGCTAATGGCTTCGATTCTTTTGCCATATTTCTCAATCAATGGCATTACTGTATCTGTATTTCTTACGGCAGCGTATACTTTGGCAGCTCCTTTTTGTAAGAAGGTCTCGGTTATTTTTTTTCCAATACCTCTGTTTGCACCTGTTACAAGTGCAATTTTATTTCTAATATTATATCCAATTGGCATATGTATTTCCTTAAGTATTATATTTTCAGAATATCAGCTTATAGTACTATAAGCTGATATTCTGGTGAGCTTGATGTTGCTGACTTGATTTTCTTAAATCCATATTAATGGTTCTAGGTAGTTATAGTTTAACTTGTGCTACATAACTAACACAAAGCTAAAATAACAATAACTTAGGATTTGATATGGGTTAAACAGTGTAGGCCTATATAAGATTTAGTTATTATTTGAAGCATTAATATATAAGTTGTACTCATAATATTAATGTCATTTTTTAATATGAAGCGCTAAATTGATTAATTTGCATATGATAGCTCTGCATATAAGGAGAAGATAATGTGGAAATTATTTTTAATGACTTTTTTTATTATTGTAAGCACATATTCATTTGCGGAATGGGTGGTGATAGAGAAAAATAAAAATGAGGGCATAACCCGATATGTTGATATCAGCACAATTAAAAAGAATAAAAATAAAGTTAGAATGGTTGATTTAATTGATTATAAAATTAAGCGTAAGGCTCTTGATGATAAATTTCTATCTATCAAAATAGTGCAGGAATATGATTGTAATAACGCTAGAAAAAGAATATTAACTTTTAACACTTATAATGGAAACATGGGTAAAGGAGGGGTTATATATAGAGATACTTCACCAAATGAATGGACAATAATCCCTTCTTTTAACAGCACTAGATTTAATCTTTGGGAGATAGCCTGTAATAAATAAATACTTCGATTGCATATACTTATCTATCCTTCAAATCTAGATTTAAATTCATTTGCTCGAAAATATTTTACTTCATCTGCAGATTTCCCCTTTTCTATTTTGATCTGGCCATATAGCTCAAGTAGAACTTTTGGCCAGTTTCCTCTTTCTTTAAAAGCACATATTTGTTGACATGTATGATTTGTTTCATTATCTATAGCAGTAATTGAGCACTCTACTGCAAAAACCTCGGTATTATTCTCAAATAGAAACAGGATAGAATTAAGGCCTCCAGTTTCACTTTGAGTTTTTTCTGTTATTTTAAATTTCTGGGAGTTATATAGAAATTCTACTGTATATGTATCTTCCTTATTTGAGCTATTGATACCTTGTAAATTTAGCTTATTCCATTTATCAGAATCGTCTCGTTTTAGCCATAAAGGGTAGTGTTCAATTTCTTCCCAAATTACAATTAGAGCCCTATCTAATTCAGTAGATTTCGCGAATTGGGTTAGCCTTTCTTTACGCTGCAAATGCTCTGCATCATTCTCATACCTTTGTTCCAATTCTTGTTCATGTTGTTTGATTACTGTGGTAACAGTTTTATCGATTTTAGATTTGAAAAGGGATATCTCTTGTAGATATGGGTCTTCATCTATTCGTAATAAATTAATTTTATTCGAATGCACATGATTTTTTTTGTACCAATAAGCACAAAGTATAATGATAATGAAGGCAAGTAAAACAATTAAGGTTATTTCTACATTCATGGTTTATTTGATTGCTCGCTTTAAAGAGGCAGGCTAATGTCAATATTAACAGAAAGTATAGTTAGGTTTTTCATAAGCCTTTGATTGAGAAATAACTTCTATTTGGCTCCTATTATTTCTAATAAATTACCGAATCATAAATAAATATATTTTTGTAGAATTAACTATTATTTTATCTTAAAATGCAGTAAATTTGATATCACTATTTATAATGATATTATCCTCGTTTAATTTTTAATAGTATCAAAATACATAGTATCAAGCAGAAAAATAAAATTCTTCTTTTAATATATTAGATACTAAGATTAAGTAATCTATAAATTATTAATAAATTGAATGAGGCTGGCTCTAAGTTAGAGTGAATTTTGTGAGTTTTTAAAGTATTTATTAATCGGCATAGTAAAAAATAAAATTTTTTTGAGCCGGTTGAATAAGCTTGAAATTATAAATTTGCACAGATAGGATAATAATCTAGATCAGCCTTGATATTACATATTTTACTAAACAAGAATCTCAGAAGCTATAATGTCTTGTTTAGAGAGAGCTATATATGATTAGACTAAAAGAATTATTTAGAAAATTTATACTTGTAAATGCAACATTATTTATGTGTTCTTTTCTTGTTATTATAGGAATTGGTTTAGCAGGGATTAAGGCCATGTGTCGCAGAAAAAGTAGTAATTAGAAGATAAACCCTTTATTAGTTAATAATAAATTAAATAGGGTCTACTATTAAATTATATTTATTCAGGAGCTGATAATTTTCTGGTAGATTTAAAAACTAAATTAATATTATTGGTATTTCCAATATCAAGATTTAATCCTACAAGCTTATCTAGTATACTTGGTAAATCCATATAGCTTTGAACACAATTAAACAGTTTTTATTTGGCTGTTTGTAGGCACTTATTTACATTTAAAATACAACAATTTACGGAAGAGGAGAAAATTAATGGCAGATCAGGAGAATAATAAAGAGATGAAGGAAGAAGCAAAGAAGAATGAAGAAGAATCAATAAAATCTCAAGAAATAGCTATTGAAACACCGGTTAATTCTGCGCTACCTCAAAAGAATGGTGGAAAAGGTACGATGCTTATTTCTTTAATTGCGTTGGCTTTAGCTTCTTATAGTTTCTTTTCTCCTGCACCACCAGCCCCAAAAGTAGATTTAAGTAAAATTGATCAAATTGACAAAGAAATTAATAAGAAAATTGACAAAATATCTTCAAAAACAGCTAAAGAGTATGAAGGAATACGGAAAGACATAGATGAATTATCAGCTAGTGTTCTTAATGAACAAAAGGGAATAAAAGATAATCTTGATGCGGTCACTTCTAGCGTATCTCAAGCACATAAAATTATGACGAAAATGAATCTGGCTATTGTAAAAAATGAGCATAATCTTGAATATGCAATTGCTGATTCAGCCGAAAAATTTGAGCAACAAAAGAAGCAATTAAGCTTAGGATCTGGGTTTTCTAATCTGATTACAGAGATACAACCATCCTTGAGCATCTATTGTAAGCGTGCTAATGTTGCTTATATTAAATTGGTTAAAACAGCTAAATCAGCCAGTAATTCGGTTGCGGTTAATTGTAATTTTAGTAATTCTGGAGTTTTAAAAGCAAATATTGTTCCGGGATCAATAATTTTGATAGGTGGCAAGGGTCAGAAGGTCATAGATAATGCAGTTGAGCGTATAGATAATGGTGAGGAGATTACTATTCTTCCTGGTCGTAGCCACGATAAGCAGTACCATATTGTTCTTACCGGTGGCGGCGCTTCAAACATGAAAGGCGGGGTCATGAAGATGTCTTTTCAGTCATCTACAGATAAAGCTGCATTGAGTATAATAAAACGTAAAACTAATAAAGAAATTACAGAACAACAGCTTAGAGAATTGACTAAGAAAAGTCATATCTTCTCATTTCTTCTTTAGCTGCTAACTTTTAGAGTTTATTAGTGTGCGTACTGTGCTGTTTTGATTAATATATCGCAGTACAGTATGGCAGTAACTCTGAGTAATTTATTTTATTGGTATATTAAAGTATTCATCTGGATAAGGTTCATCTTCTAAGGTAAAGTGCCACCATTCCTTTTTATGTGGCTTAAATCCATATTTTTGCATCATATGACTTAAAAGCATCCTATTTGCACGTTGTTGAGCTGTAACTGAAAGACTGTTGGGATTTGAGGTATTGCTAAAAAAATCCCAATTTGTTCCCATATCTAACTCCTCTGGTTTAGCTCCATGTAAAGAGATAATTGATACATCAACAGTGCTCCCTCTAGAGTGGCTTGATTTATTTGCTAGGTAACCTTCTTTAAATAATTCTTTTTTTTCTATTTCAGGATAATAGTAAGATTTCATTTTAATATCAGTTGAATCTTTTGCCCAACGTATAAAATGATTAACTGCTTGTTGAGGCCGGTATGCATCGTAAATTTTTAGACTAAGCCCAAAAATAGCAAGTTCAGATTGAATTCTTTTCAGTGCATTAGCGGCTTCAACTGAGAGAAGTGCTTTTGGATTAATGTAACCATCAATGCGTGTACCAACAAAATTATTTTTTGTGAAGTAGCGTAAATCTAAATTTATGCTTGGTATGTGTTTCTTAAGATCTACAAAATTATCAGGCATATCTTTTGATATAGCATTAGTTGATACCATGTAATTAACCATAATCAAGAAATATATAATTTTTCTAAGCATAGGTTGATTATAAAATAATAAGTGTTTCTTGATACAAGAGGGGCCTATTAAAGGCTCCCATGTAATATTCATTCTATATATAATCAGATTATTATAGAAATATTATTGGTATTAATAGGTAACTCATTGGAGTAATTAGAGTAATTGCTAAAATATTTAAATAGGTGCCTGCTCGAGCCATTTGAGGTATTGAAATTTGACCAGAGCTAAAGACAATTGCATTAGGGGCAGTAGCAACTGGAAGCATAAAGGCGCAGCTAGCAGCAAGAGTCATTGGTATAATCAATAATATAGGATCAATATAAACAGCAGTTGCAATTCCACCTAAAATTGGTAATAGAGTTGCAGTAGTTGCTGTGTTACTAGTGAGCTCGGTTAAGAATACTACCAAAGTAATGATGGATAGTATTAAAATAAAAACATGGAAGTTCGTAAGAACAGATAATACTCCACTTAACCAAATAGCCAATCCGCTACTATTTATCATAGCTGCTAGGCTAAGCCCCCCACCAAATAATAATAATATTCCCCAAGGGATATCCTTTGCTGCAGTCCAATCTAAAAGGCGGCTATTTTTTTTATACTTACTTCCTGATGGGATCAGAAAAAATGAAATTGCACCAGTTAATGCTATAGTTGTATCATTTAATTCAGATAGTCCTGGTATTTGCTGTATGGCTGGCCGTGTGACCCAAGCTAAGGCAATAAGAATAAAGATTACTGATGTACGTTTTTCAGCTGTACTTATAGGCCCCAAAGATTTTAATTCTTTATGGATGGTTTTAATAGAAAATTTAGTATATGGAAGATAGAAAGTGAATATCATGCGTGTTAATAATAGCCATGAGAGAGGTAGTAGGATGCATACAATTGGTATGCTAAAGCTCATCCATTTAGCAAATCCAATATTAATTCCATAGGTGTCTTCCATGAATGCCGCCATCATGGCATTTGGAGGGGTGCCAATTAGTGTACCAATGCCTCCAATACTAGATGCATAAGCAATTCCAAGTAATAGGCAAATGGTAAATTTATCAGAAGTTTCTTTAGATTGCCCTTCTAGCATAATTTGCGCAAGTGAAATGGCAATAGGCATCATCATTATTGTCGTTGCTGTATTACTAATCCACATAGATAAAAATGCACTAGCGAACATGAAGCCTCCAATAATTGAGTATGGATGGTCTCCAACTACACTTAAAATTATGAGTGCTAGGCGCTTATGTAAATGCCAGCGTTGTAAAGCTATTGCAATAATAAAACCACCTAAAAGCAGAAATATTACAGGATGAGCATAGGGAGCTGCAGCTTCACGAACGGCGCTTATTCCCATTATTGGGAATAAAACAAGAGGAAGTAAGGACGTAATCGGTATAGGAAGGACCTGTGTAGTCCACCATGATACCATCATCATACCAATACCTGCAGTAACCCAGGCTTCTTCGCTCATGTTAGTTGGTGGCACTGATATTAGAGTATATATAAGTGCAGATAGACCTAGAATTAGTCCTAATTTTTGAGGCATTAAGAATTGACCTTGATAAAGAGTGCTAATAAAAGACCTGTAAGTGTATTTTATGTGAGACTAGTAAGTGTGTGTAGATTATCACCTAAATAAATCTCTGTAATTAACCTAGGGGTAATAAATTAGTCATAATTTTATCTAAGTTTTTAGGTGAGATTATTTAAAGCTTGTAAAATTTTAATGCAAGCTCATTAAAAAATAAGAATTTCTTATAAAGTTTTATAAATTTAAGAGGCTGATTAGGTTAATATAATGATTAATAAAAAAGTGGGTAACTTGTGGAATTTTTCATGTATTCACATTGCCCTATATATAATATATTGATTATAAGGGATATTATATCATCTATAAGGTATTTTATTTCAGCGCCAATTGATGTAAGTTTAATTTAAGGGGTCTGTTTGATGGATATAAATAATATACAAGAGAAATTAGCGGTATTTTCTGATCAACGTGATTGGAATCAATTTCAAAGCCCTAAAAACTTATCTATGGGACTTGTTAGAGAGGCATCTGAGCTACTTGAGATATTTCAATGGCTTACAGAACAGCAATCTCGTGAGATAGTTAATTCTGACAAACAAATGTTATTAGTAAAAGAAGAAATTGCTGATGTATTTTTATTCTTAGCCAGGTTAGCTGATATATTAAATATTGATATAGAAAAGGCTGCTTTGCAAAAAATAAAAATTAACAAGATTAAATATCCAATAAGCCTTTCAAAAGGAAATATGGAGAAATATAATAGAAGAAATACCAATGCTTATTAAGTTTCAGCAATATTAAATTAGAGTTTAAATTATATTTTTTAAGTATCTAGATATATATTTACAAACAGTAGTTTGTATTTATTACTTTATATTTAGCATTAATAAATAAGAAAGTTATATTTTATATTTTATACCGAAATTAGGTACTAATCGTAAAGTTAATGCATGACATACCTTACATAGATAAGTGGCAATCTTTATGTTTAAAGGCCTTTCACATTTTGGCGTATAATTTGGTTATCGTCTTTAGCTTATTGAATGTAGTTATTTATTTATAAACTCTATAAATGATATTTACTGTTTTATATAGGGCTATCAGCTATACGTAGCTGTTTCAATATTGATACCCGTATACGCTGAGCTGCGAATAACTCAAATTGATGTCCGTATTCACCCTTGTACCGTTTATTTGCTTCAGCAAGCCCAACCATGCCAGCTTGAATAAGATCATCTATTTGTATTGAAGTAGGTAGTTTTTCCATCATATGACGCGCTATACGCTTTACAAGAGGTGTAAATTTTTTAATGGCTTGCTGTTCTATTTCAAGCTCTTTTGCTGAGGTATGTAAAATAGCGGTATTCATAATAGTAGATTCTCCTCAGGTTATAATAATTAAATATTCAATTAAAACCATTAGTTATTTGAGTTTTTTAAAGCTTTATCTGTTATAAATGTAAGTTGACTCCTATATAAATCCCCCACGATACAAAAAAGGTTAGGATTAGCCCTAAAGTAAGATCCAGTATGTCCTCTTTTTGTATGCTGTTTGAATTAAAATTCTGCTCAATATTATTTAGCTGTTTCATTTTCTCTTTTTAAATTAGTTATTAATCGATCACACTTAGAGTCATTGGCTCTTAAATAATTTTTATTTTTTCATGAGTTTCAAGGCTGTTAGCAATTTTATTTAAATTTCATTGTGTATTCTTATGTTTCTTAGCTAAAGAAAATTTATCATAATTTATGCATATAATTCATATTATACAGTATAATATGCATAATGTGTATATAATTATAAGGATTTTTTGTGTCAATTACTACGATTGCTAAATTAATTAGGGCAGCTCGAAACAAGCATAGTCAAAAGGAGTTTGCACAAAAACTTGGTGTGAAACAGTCCTCAATTAGTCGTTATGAAAGTGGGAAGGTAAATCCATCAGTACAGGTTATTGAGCACTGTATGCGTTTAGTGCATGCAGAAGAAATGGAGTTAATACCAACTGCTGATGAATTAGCTATAAAGATTAAGGCAGATCTTGCTGAATCTGGGCAGGGTAAATTAAGGTTAGCATTGGAAAAGTTAATTGAAGTTCTTGCTCAGCATCGAAAGGATGGCTCGATAATTAACTAACTGGAAGAATTAGAAAATAGAGGATATTAAGTATTGAAATTTTATAATATAAATATAATTATTGATAAGCAAAATACAAATTAAAAGGGAAGGGGAGGTAATAACGAAGGGGGTTCTCTTTCTTCTTTATCCAACCGTATCTTGTTTGCATACATTTATCAATTTCATTTTTAATGAATTTTTTATCTTGATCCTTTCTATCACTTATTCCGCATGGATCTTCTGTCTGTTTACAATGTAATAGATCTAAATAGCTACCAGCCTGATTTTTTGTTGGATGCGCTCAACGACTAGCAGCGCAACTACTTAAAGTTATAGTCATCATCATAATTACAATAATTCTATACATTTAAAATTTATAAATAATAAGAATCTCAAAATTGCTACAATTAAGTATATCGTACAGAAATAATCTTTCTTAGCCTAAATATGATTTAGAGAATAAAAGAGTAAGTTTCTTAGTTGACAGTATTTATTAACTAACTTTGATTTACTTAAAATTAAATATTTATTTTATAATAAATGGGTTTATTAGTGACTGGATAGCGAATACGAGAGGAAAAACGACGGAGAAATAGGCTATTGGAAGTGAGAAAATGATCCAAGATTTGTAGTCTGCTTTAAGGCTAGATTGATCAACTATTGAAGTTATTTTTAGTGAAACAAAATAGCCAGCAACAATGATGATAGCTGATATCATCATACTTATAATAGGAGATGTAATTTCTTCTGATTGCGTAAAGTTTAATGACTGGGCGATTAGTTTTGTTAAACCACTATTATCTACAGTCGCTAGAAAGCAAAATCCTGCTAAAAGATGTATAAAAATTCGAAAACGTGGTGATTTATCCCATCTGCTATTTGAAAGTTTGTTGTTTTCACTCATCAAATTACTCCCTGCATAAATAGGGTAGATCTTTTTATTTTTATTACTGCTTCTATCCTAATAACCTATATAGGTAAGGAAAGTCTAATATCAAATAAAATATTAATATTTCATTGGTAGAATTACTTTATAGTACATTTCTATTCTAATTTCTTAAAAATAAACAGAATATAAACAATTTATTTATTATTTAATTTTTATGTTCTAGCTTCATCACGTCTTCTATTTTCATACCCATTTTGGTTTCCCCACCGAAGACAGTTCCTGTTTTTTTATTACTTAAGTATTCTAAATTAAGGCTATAAATAGCCTTAGGTAGTGGAAAATATTTAACTTCTTTTATTAAGGCGGGGCCTTTGTGCATATAAAAATCAATAAATTCTCTAATTTCTGTTCTTTTTGCAGATTTTATATTGACATAAATAAAAATAGGCCTAGATAAGGGCTGATAAGTTGAATTCATAACAGTTTCATAGGAAGGAAATACTGCCCCATTACCGCTATCAATGGCAACTGCCTTAAGCTTCTTTTTATTTTCTATATAATAAGCAAAGCCAAAGAAAGCAAGCCCATTTTTATTTCTTGATACACCTTGAACAAGAACATTGTCATCTTCAGAGGCAGTAAAATCACCTCGGCTTGATTTTGGTTTTCCAACTATTGCTTCAGTAAAATAATCAAAAGTACCTGAATCTGCACCTGCACCATAGAGCGTAAATTTTGTAGCTGGCCATGCTGGATTTATCTGATTCCATTTAGTAATTTTATTCTGTGCAGCAGGCGACCACATTTTTTTTAATTCTTTTATTGTTATTGTATTGCTCCAATTATTCTTTGGATTGATTACTACTGTTAAGGCATCAAATGCTACAGGCATTTCAACATATGCAATGTCATTCTTTTTACATTGATCCATTTCTTTTCGTGTAATTGGGCGAGAGGCATTTGTAATATCTATTTCACCTCTACAGAATTTCTTAAATCCACCACCGGTTCCAGATATACCTACTGTTACCCTAGCCTTACCTCTTTTAGCAATTTGAAAATCTTCAGCCACTGCTTCCGTAATTGGGTAGACAGTACTTGATCCATCAATTCTAATGGTTCCAGCATTTACAATACTCACCCCAGCAATATTCATGAATATAATTACTAATACCAGGAATATATTTTTCATATAAAATTTTATCATTTTATTTCCCATTTAAAATTAGATAGCCAATTGAGTTCTAAACATGAACGTATTCAACCCATCTGG
>TARA_B100000686_G_scaffold48329_2_pt1 | contig 21764 bp, 19 predicted proteins | sample TARA_B100000686 | Tara Oceans TARA_B100000686 (sample SAMEA2622733) | marine metagenome | biome: marine biome (ENVO:00000447); feature: marine epipelagic mixed layer (ENVO:xxxxxxxxx); material: "saline water (ENVO:00002010), including plankton (ENVO:xxxxxxxx)" | depth 150 m | reverse complement strand
GAACTAAGTGGGAAACATTAATGCGTCATAGACCAGACAACAAAATTAATTCCTAAACGGAAAGCATCAGCAGCAGGCTCTAAAGGCGAATAGGCCTGATCATACCAATCCCAAAAATTAGCCAAATCATTGTTGTGTCCTGCTGCAATTGCGACTTCACCATCATTATTTAACATGCCAAGATAGGTTATATCCCCACCCGGTACGTAATGAGACATTCCATTAAGGTCTGCTAGTGGAAACACTAATTGAAACAAGCGATGATTATTTTCTAATGAAAAAAATGGTCGATTTGGAAATGACCTTTGGACTTGTGACAGCATTGTGTCTAGCTGCCAAGAGCCATCAAAATCATCCATCAATATAAACCCACCCCGATCAATGAACTCCCTGAGATTCTCAACCTCCTGCGTGGTCAATTCCATCTCACCTGGTTCGGAGACATAAGCAAACGGATAATCAAACACCTCGTCACTACCAAGCTCTACAATCCTGTAGGAAAGAGTGTCAACATCTATCCTGGTTGATTGGTTTATAAAACCATTAAAGTTTTTATCTGAAGATGGGTAGTTATGTGACCATCCAAGATGGCCAATATTTCCATTTGTCCCAAAGTGCCACCGCGCCACAATTAACTCCGTTGCTGGGGGGTTATTTTGCTCTATTCGATAACGACCACCCCACTGAGAAAAGGAAATACTTGCAAATAACAAGCTCACAAGAAATAACCAAGTTTTGATGTTATTAATAAAAGCCATAGAGTGCTTTTTGGATAATGAAAGGCTGAACTAAAATAATAGCACGAGCTATTACATATCCTAATAACAGGGCATTCAAGACATTATCTATAATAAAAATAGCTTCGGCTTGCGGCCCCACTTTACAGTTCTGCTTCTTAAATGCATTTTCGCCATTATTTTTTTAAAAAAAGGGATTTTAAAAATTAAATAAAATATTGTTAATATATTGGAATGGTTAGATTATCTTTTCAAGAACAAGATTGCTCCATAGCGGTTGCTGAGGGCTTAGAAGAGTATCGAGCTTACTTACAAAAAAATGGAAAAAAGCCATTAGTTGACCAACCAGGCTCAACAATTATTAGAGACCATGATGCAACCCATGTCATATTTGGTCTTGATACTTCTTTAGAACAAGAGTCTCTATTAGATACTTGGGTCTTATGGGGTTGTAGTTGGAAATATAGAGATCTTTTTGCCTATCACAAACTACCTGAGATAAAAAAATTGTATGGCTATTTTAAAAAAGAGCTAGGCTACGTTAGGCTTTTTCTTACAATTTTAAGATTATTACCAATTAAATTAGTAATAAGGCAACGTATAAAAAAAATGAATAAAAAATGGCCTCTTAAATCACCTGACTTTTTGATGAGCCAAAGAGTATGCGATTTAAGGAAGGAGTACGGCATAAAGATACTTTCACCAGAAGAAAGGGTTATTGCAAAACCATTGATTTGGGCTGGAACAATTAAGCAGTAGAAAATATAAGCAGATAAATTAATTTAATAGTACAAATCATTACTGAACTAGATGTGCTTATTTTAATTGTCTACCTGGTCATATAGGCACATCAGAAAATATGAAACTAATTACCAGTTGAGCAACAAGAACAAAGTTGTCCGTTACAACGCAGCAAAATCAGACCTCGGTTGGATCATGGTTGTTGCTACGAAAAATGGGATTTGTGATATCTCATTAAGTAACAATCATGAGTTTCTTATTGCTAATACTAACTTGATGTTTCCAACTGGAAATTACGATCAAAAGGATAAAAGCTTAAATAACTGGATAATCAAGCTTGTAGAGTTCGTACAAAATCCAATTAAAAACATAATACTTCCTCTGGAAATCACCGGTACAACTTTTCAATGTAGTGTATGGAGCAAAATACAGAGTATTCCCTTAGGGGAGACAGTCACCTATAAAGAGATTGCTCAATCTATTGGCAACCCTCTTGCCTATCGTGCTGTTGCTCAAGCCTGCGCCATAAATCGCATAGCTCTTGCAATACCATGTCATCGAGTTTTAAGAACAGACGGCAAGCTCAGTGGTTATAGATGGGGACCCCGCTTAAAAAAAGAGTTGCTTGAGCGAGAAAAGTTTGCCACATCTGCTAACTTTTAGATGATTAGGCTAGCCGAACACTCGTAACAATGCCTTCTCTATGTCACTGATAAGATCACCAGCATCTTCGAGTCCAACTGACAGTCTGATAGTGCTATGAGTAATTCCTACCTGTGAAAGTTCCTCATCACTGAGATCACTAGCAAAATAACGTCTCACAGGTGCAACCAGGGATTCTGTCGAACCTATACTTGAAGCAGTAGCAAAAAGCTCAAGTTCATCAATAAAACGTTGAGCAATTTGGCTATCTCCCCTTAGGTCAAAGCTTAAAACCGCACCAAAGGTATCCATTTGCTGAACTGCCAATGTATGGCCTGGGTCTTCCTCAAGACCAGGGTAGTAAACACGCTCAATACAACCATGACCTTGTAGAAACTTTGCCAATGTAAGGGCTGTTTCGGAATGTCGTTGATATCTGAGGTAGTAAGTTCTCAACCCTCGCAGAATTAGATAGGCTGCCCCAGGATCAAGAGTAGATCCCATATTAACAGCCCATGGTTTTAATTCTTTAATCTGCTGTTGGTCCCCGATCACGATTCCACCCATAACATCACCGTGGCCACTAGCATATTTAGTTAGACTATGAACAAAAAGATCAATGCCATAATCACCATGATTGTGCAAACCTCCAAACGTATTATCTAATATAGTTTTTACATTATATTTCTTGGCAAATTTCACAATTGCACTTAGATCAGGAATCTGAACCAGAGGATTAGTTGGTGATTCAAAAATTACAAGTTTCGTATCATCATCACTAAACACCTCCGATATGGCATCCAGGTCATGTACGCTAAGCATTGAAAAATTAATACCAAAGCGGGAAAGCCGATCTCTAATCATAGATCGGGTGGGCTTATAAGATTCAGCAAAAAAAACAATTCGATCGCCTACGCTTAAATTCGATAATGTAGCAAGCCATATTGCAGCCATACCAGTGGATACACAGATTGCATCATCCCTGTCCTGTAATTCGGCAGCTAGAAGTTCAAGCTGTCGCGTGGTGGGGTTCGAGTCACGCGTGTAGTCAAAACCGTCTGATCGAGCATCTTTGCTAGAAGCAGAACCTAAATCTGGAAAGGTGAACTTTACAGAACGATAAACTGGCCCTACTAATGATTCATTCCCCTCAAGCAACTTCACTTTTGGCTGATGTGTTACACGAGTTTCTTTCTTCATTAATCAATCTCCTTCAGCACTTCAACAACATCGCCAACCTTCACTATTCCTAATTTACGAGGGATAAGGTTTTGACCAAAAACTACTCCATCTGGGCTAGAACGAAACTCCTTTAGAGTTTTAATTGGCTCAATATTTATATCTTTTTGTGATGTCATAGGGTCAATAGTTGTAACTATACAACGTGTGCAACTCCAGCCCACCTCAAATTCCACCTCTCCCACTCTAATTTGTCGCCAATTATCTTCAACAAAAGCAGTATCAGCAGACACTACAATGTTTGGACGAAAACGGACCATAGGGACAGGGGTAAGAAGTCTCTGATTTAAGAAAAATAGTGATGCCTCAGAGGTTAATAGCACAGGAGAGCCATCAGCTAAACTAACTAAATCATTTGTACGCCCACGATCTGGTTGAATACTCCGTAAATGCTGGTCCTTCATCTGTACCAGCTCGCATTGAATCCCAATTGCCTCAGAAAACCATTGGTTATATTTGTCTGAAGCAGCTGCAACATTAATTTGGTCCCTCCATATACGAACTATCCGCTCCTTATCTGTGGGTAGACTTGCTGGCAGATCAAGACTCTTTTGACCCTCTTTTTCAATGGTCCATCCGTGAATATTTCTTTTAACCATAATACGTGACATGCTTGGGTAATCACGCTGAGTTAAAAATCTCCCCTTAATATCCACAAGCATAAAGCAGCGATCTTCAGATAACCCTCTAGAACCCAAACGAGCGCTCTCAACGGAAATCCCTGCACAAGATTTAATCGGATATAGATTAATTTGGGTAATACGCGACACGCGCAAATGCCATCAGACTTAGACGCCTTTCAGCGCCTGTTCAAGATCAGCAATAATGTCTATTGGGTCCTCTAGACCTACTGATAGACGAACAAGCCCATCTTTTATACCAATACGTTTTCTTTCGGATTCTTCTATATCAGCATGAGTCATTGTAGCTGGATGGGTTATAAGCGTTTCTACTGAACCAAGATTTTCCGCTAAAGCACATAGTTGAACTGAATCCATCAAGCTCTTACCCGACTCGATACCACCGTTGACTTCAAAAGAAAGCACACTGCCAAAACCATCTGATTGACTCTTTGCAAGCTCATGTTGTTTAAATGATTCTAGCCCTGGATAAGCAACCATTTTCACCTTTGGATGGTTTTCAAGAAACCTGGCTACTTCCTGAGCATTGGCAGATTGTTGGTCTAATCTAACTGATAACGTTTTTGTTCCTTGCAGTGTTAACCAAGCCACCCATGGAGACATAATGACGCCACTTGCATTCTGAATGAAACGGATTGCCTCATCTAAATTCTGGCTACCGGCAATTACCGCTCCACCTACAGTCGCATTATGGCCATCAAAAAACTTAGTCGTACTATGAATCACAAGATCAGCACCAATCTCTAGCGGGCGTTGGTAGTAAGGTGTAAGAAATGTATTGTCCACAGCATGTGGGATCTTTTTGAGCTGTGCGATATCAGAAATTGCTCTTATGTCAGTTAATTTTAGTGTTGGGTTTGCGGGTGTTTCCGTAAAAATAAGCCGGGTATTGTCTCGAATAGCATTGTGCACCGCCTTCGGGCTAGCCGAGTCTACAAAGGTAAACTCAACCCCGAAACGCTCATAAACTTTCGTGCATAGTCGGTAGGTGCCGCCATAAGCGACATCGGATACAACAGCGTGATCACCAGCACTTAGGCAGCTTTGGAGCACAGCCTGAATTGCAGCCATGCCGGTAGAATAACAAGTGCAGTCATAGCCACCCTCAAGCATGGTCAGTTTTTCTTCTAATGCTCGAACAGTCGGGTTAGCACTCCTGGAGTAGGAGTATCCCTTAGATAGATACTCATCAACTGATTTCTGAACAAAAGTCGTCGACTGATATATAGGAGTGAGAATTGATCCCGTCTGAGGATCAATTTTTACACCTGCATGTATTAACTTTGTTTTGAAGTCCATTAAGACCTCCAGCATATAAGCAATTAATCATACCAAAAAATACTTGCAAACACGGGGCAATCAGAATGTACCTGAGTGCCAGAAATCAATGGTTTTTCATTGTTTTTTGAAATGAATGTATAGCTGTTGCAGAAATAACTAAGCTGCCACCTAGTATAGACAAAAAACCTGGATTCTCGGCTAATAATAGCCATGCCCATATTGGAGAAAATACCGGCTCAACTAATAAAAGTAGCGACGTCTCTAGAGCTGAAATAGATCGTATACCTTTGGCAATCAAAGAATATGCTAATCCAATTTGGAATACTCCAAGATAGAAAATGATAAGCCAATCAACTGTAGTCGAACTCTCAATAGGAAATGAAAAAAATACTGCCATAAGGCTTGCAAGAAAACATCCTGTTACAACCGCTGCCTCAGGCTGTTCCTTGTGTTTTTTTGATCGAATTGCTATCCAACGTAATCCAATAACTGTCAGTGCCCAACTTAACCCAGCACATGTCGCTAATAAATTGCCTAGCTCGGGATTAGTCGCTATTTCAGATGAATTTTGAATCGAATTAAAAATCAATCCAAGCCCAATGATTAGGGCTAACATCAAAGCAATATCATTTCTTCGAATACGTTCGCCTAACAATAGGGGCCCTAACAAAAGAATATAAAAAGGTGCGGTATCTTGGAGGAAGATTGCGTTTGCCGCAGTTGTAAGTTTATTAGCAAGCGTAAAGAGGGTAAAAGTTGCTGCATATGGCACTGCTACAACCAAGGATCTCCATGACCAACCATGTCGTGCGTTAGGCACTAATAATAGTACCGCTACTCCGGCAATAAAACTTCGAAAACAGGATAACTGCCAGCCCGTAAGCGTTGCCGCTTTTATTGCTACGCCACCAGTAGAAAAAAGCACCCCACCAATGACAACATTAAGACGATCCCTTAACACAGATCTACTCCACCAAAATAATTTTATTTAGCAATTAAAAATAAATACTATGAGAGGGAATGAGCAAAATTAGCAACTGCTCTAACCATACTATTTAAATTCTCATCCAGCGTATGCCCAGACCTTTTTCTCGGCACAAAATCATGGTCCCCATCCGGTAACCATTCAAACTGGATTACGGAAGAAAGATTATAATGCTTGGTATCCTCAAAGCTGCCAAATGGATCCCTTGTTCCTTGACAAATAAGTGTTGGTAAGGACAGAAGCTCAAGGTGTTCTGTTCTGAGCTTATGACTTTGCCCTCGTGGATGGAAAGGGTAGCCCAAACAAACAAGAGCAGTAATATTAGACTCTTCAGCAATCATGCTTGCTACTCGTGCGCCCATAGATTTTCCTCCAATAATCAATCGGTCTGGGTCAATGTTTAGATAATCTATAGCCTCATGGTAACTTTTCATCAGAAAATCCATAGGATCTGGGAAATGACGTTTGCCAGTCAACAGGGCCTTATTCATATATGGAAAATCAAATAAAGCTATACGAATCCCTTCTGTTTCTTTTCCTTTTTTTATCAAACGATCAGAAAACTCGGAAAAAAAATATGACGCGGTACTGGCACCTGCACCATGAGATAGTAGCAACGTCCAACGCGAGCTGTCTGGACCAATGAGTCTTGGGTAATCCATATAGTTATTGCAATAAAGCCATAAAAAAACATAAGCAATAGAATTTAAAAAAATTAATTATTGCTCTTAAAGCTCTGCTTTGTTAAAAATCTATATGAACACATAACTTAGGGCTCTTCTAGTGAAGTTAAAAATCATAAGCATCGCTGCCATAATAATTGGATTTACTATAGAAACCGTTATCTTTCCTGGCAAGCAGTTTGGAAATGGAATCGCTGCCATCGGCATAATTTTGTTTGTTTATAACCACCTTACTAAGCGTCAAGGCCCAAAGCTTTAACATTACAATTGAAACCATCGCTCTGTTAATTCAATAACCACCCTATAATGGTTATAACTAGTCTCTTCAATAAGCTAAATCATCTATAACACTCATACTTCTCAGAGTTATCATGATGATCAATTTAGAGCAACATATCATTGCATTTAACCAAATATATGCGGCAATCGGTAACAGATGATAGCTAGACAATTATTTCATGTATGGGGTTTGCTTGCCTCAACCTTTATTAGCTTCTTTGTATTTGGTTGCTCACCACAACCTAACACTTTGAGCAGTAGGGAGCCCCCAGAGCAAAAGCAAGCAACATATGTTGGCGGGCAACAATGCTCTAACTGCCACCAACAAGAATGGAACCTTTGGGAGAATTCTCATCATGACCTGTCATTACAAGCTGCCGGTCCTGATTCCGTGTTAGGCAACTTCTCTAATACAACCTTTAGTTACAACGGAATTATTACTGAATTTTTTATTAGAAATGATGCTTATTGGACTAAGACTGATGGGCCTGATGGAACACTGACAGAATACGAAATAACGCATGCTATTGGCTCTGAACCACTACAACAATATGTAACAAAATTTTCTGATGGGCATTATCAGGTGTTGAGTATTGCATGGGATACAAGAACCGAAGAAGAAGGCGGTCAGCGATGGTTTCATTTATACCCCAATGATGTAGTCAACCATAATGATCCACTCCACTGGACTGGCGTCTATCAAAACTGGAATGGGACCTGCGCTGATTGTCACTCTACCAATCTGAAAAAAAACTATTCAAGAACTGAAACCGCATTTCAAACAAATTATTCAGATATAAATGTCAGTTGCGAAGCCTGTCATGGTCCGGGGTCCCTACATGCTCAACAACCTGAGACTTTTCAATTAACTTTTTCAGAAAATTTATCAGCAGACTGGCTATTTTCAGAAAATAGCAGCATCGCACAACGTGTGCCAGCACTAGAGGAACACACTGAAATTGAAATCTGTGCCCGTTGCCACTCACGTCGCAGCCAACTCACAGACGAGCACAACCCTGGTGATCCTTTTTTAGATGCTTTTCGACCTTCTCTGCTAGACGACGGTATCTATCATCCAGATGGTCAAATTCAGGAAGAAGTGTATGTCTATGGGTCATTTCTTCAAAGCAAGATGTATGCCGCAGGCGTAACATGTAGTAACTGCCATGATCCTCATACCGCAAACTTGCGATATGAAGGTGATGCTCTTTGTGCGCAATGTCATCTACCTAGTAAGTATGCTGATCAGTCACATAATCATCATGAAGAACAAAATGAGGAAATGACCTGTGCAAATTGCCATATGCCTTCACAGACCTATATGTCTGTTGATCCACGCCGTGATCATAGTTTTAGAGTACCTCGACCAGACCTCTCTATAGAACTAGGTTCACCAAACGCCTGCAATAATTGTCATAGCATTGAAACCCCGCAATGGGCTGCAAATAAAATTACAGAATGGTTCCCAGAAGGCGGACTGGGAACACCACACTATGGTCAGGCAATAAATGCGGGTCGCATATGGTCTGCTGAACGCACGCCCCTATTATTAGCATTAGTAAATGACCCATCTTTACCATCCATAGTTAGAGCGACAGGTATTAGACTTCTTGCTAATCAACTAGACGACTTATCATTAAGTACAATTGAAAACCTTCTTTATCTGAATGAACCCTTAATACAGCTAGAAGGCTTAGCTGCTCTTAATAATGTAGACATTGATACACGCATTAATTTTGCACAAAGATTCCTTACATCGCCTTTGCGAGCTCTTAGAATCGAGGCTGCTAAACTATTACTTCCTGCGCGTTCTGAGCTCAGTGAGAGACGGCAAGCAGACTTAGATAAAGCGCTCAATGAATACTTAGATTCTCAAGATTTTAATAGCGAACGTGGAGAAGGTCTTCTCAGTCTAGGTAATACATTCGTACAAATGAATAACCTTGCTGAAGCAGAGGATACAATGCGTGCAGCTATCAATAACGAACCTTACTTTACAGCTGCGTATGTAAACCTTGCGGACATGTATCGTCAAACGGGACGGGAAAATGAAGCAGAAATTCTATTACGATCTGCTATAGAAAATAACCCACAAAATCCAGCTGGATATTTTGCTCTTGGGCTCTCTCTTGTGCGCTCAGGACAAGCTAGAGAAGCAATTGAAATGTTAGACAATGCAGCAACGCTAGCTCCTAATGAACCTTACTATCACTATGTTACTGGAATTGCACTAAACTCAAACGGTGAAACAGAAGCAGGACTAGCTAAGCTTCATGTAACCCATAACCAGTTCCCGGGTCATAGGGATACACTGTTTGCACTCGCAACAATTTATAGGGATGAAGAGAACTGGAATGCAGCGGAACTTTACACCCGAAGATTGTTAACTATCTCCCCAAGTGATGGGCCTGCTCAGGTGCTTCTCACAGAAATTGAAGACATAACCACGCCTTAGAAAGGTTATAGCGCAGGACCTAAAATAGACATGCTTAAATCTATTGCTCGTAAACAAAATCGTATTCAACTTGGCATTGAAAATAAGCTTCCTTTTTCAGGATACGATATATGGAACAGCTATGAACTGACTTGGTTAAACAAGTTAGGAAAACCCGTAGCTGCCATGGCTGAATTCTACCTGCCTGCAAGCTCACCATACCTTATTGAATCAAAATCCCTAAAACTTTATCTACACTCTTTCAGTACAAAAAAAATCCAGTCACAAGAAAAACTGTGCTCTATATTAAGTCAAGAAATCTCTAAGGTTAGTGGTGCAAAAACTAATGTTACAGTTAATGAGCTCACCTCTATCGAATTAAAAAATTCTGTTAATCCACCGGGAGTTTGTATAGATAATACAAAAGTAAAACTGTCTGTTTATAATTACGACCCAGATCAATTATCCGGCAGTACCGATACAGCCTGTCAAATAAGAGAAACTCTTCACTCTCACTTATTTCAAAGCAACTGCCCTATGACTGGGCAACCGGATTGGGCCACTATCCTTATAAGTTATCATGGCCCAAAAATTAATTGGGATCACCTGTTAGCCTATCTCGTATCTTTTCGTGAACATGCAGAATTCCATGAACAGTGTGTTGAAAGAATCTTTATGGATATTAAGCGATATTGCCAACCTGAAGCCCTAACCGTTTATGCTCGTTTTACCCGAAGAGGCGGCTTAGATATAAATCCATTTCGCAGTGATTTTGAGGATTCCCCAACTAATTTTCGTCTGCTTCGTCAATAGACCTGTTCTAAAAAACTCTAAGCAAGGGCCATATAAGTAATGGCCGTTATAATTACAGCTCCAAATAAATTTAAAGCAAAACCCTCTCGCACCATCGTACGAATAGGAATCTTGCCAGAGCTGAAGATAACTGCATTAGGTCCTGTTGCAACAGGTAACATAAACGCGCAACTCGCACTCATTGCAGCAGGCACCATAAGAAGACGAGGGTCCATATCTGCTCCGATTGCGGCCGCTGCAAGAATAGGCATCAGTAGCGCTGTAGTAGCTGTATTGCTAGTTATCTCTGTAAGGAAAGTGACACTCACACAAAGCGCTGCAATTAATAACAAAGGATGCAGTCCGCTTAAACCAGCAAGAGCCTCACCGATAATAAGGCTGATTCCAGAACTGACAAAAGCTGAGGCTATACAAATTCCTCCAGCGAATAGTATTAAAATACCCCAAGGAATTTTAGCTGCTGTTTCCCAATCCAAAAGACGGCCACCATTGCCGCTTGGAATAAGAAACATACAAATGACAGCAATCAAAGCAACACTGGCGTCATTTGCTTGAGGTAAATCTAACCAAGCACTCCAACCACCAAAAGGATCCTTGCGAGACATCCAAGCAAGTGCGGTAAACCCGAATACTACTAGGGTACGTTTCTCCTCAGATCGCCACATTCCTACCTCAGGTAACTCAATTCTAGGAATTCCAGAAAAACCTCGAGTAACCCATAATCCTATAATGGGAAGAAATAGTATCAATACCGGAAACCCCCATCCCATCCAATCAAGAAAACTCAATTCAATACCTGTGTTCTCTGTATAGACCTGCATGAAGATAAGATTTGGTGGCGTTCCAATCGGTGTACCAATTCCTCCAACATTACAGCCATAACAGATTCCCAAAAGTAGTCCTATTTTTAGTCGCATCTCTTTTACGTTTTCCAGAGTTGCGAGCGCAATGGGTAAAAGCATTAGACTTGTAGCTGTGTTTGAGATCCACATACTAAGTAAAGCAGCAGCACTCATAAATCCGAAAACAACTCCACGACCACCACCACCACCAAAAAGATTAACCATACCAAGGGCAAGACGTCTGTGAGCACCACTCTTTTCCATGGCTGTTGAAAGCATAAAGCCACCAAGATAAAGCAGAATTAATGGGCTTCCATAAGCTTGCCCAACCTGAGCAGGCGTAAGGACTCCAACCAGCGGAAATATTGCAAATGGCACTAAGGCCGTAACTGACATCGGCAAGGCCTCGGTTATCCACCAAATAGCACATAAAAGAGTGACGCTTGCAGTCCAGGTAACCTCAGAGGGTTGGCCAGATGCATTCAAACCAACGCCAAGCGTTAAAGCTGCCACGAGACCCACTAGTAATTGATTACGCCGCATGAATTCTTTTCTTTAAAATTGATAATAGGAGTTGAGGGAGCTTACCCGGCTGATGAGTACTCGGCAATCCAAAATTCTAATATTATTATTAATAACAAAAAGACTTCAAAAAAAGCATAATAACTCGAACGTTCGTTTTATTATATTTTCAGATTTCTTAAAAATTATATATATTTTTTTCTCCTTAGGCATAATTTCATAAAAGAACCGAACGTTCGTATAATAGCCATTATGACTAAAGGCGCTGAGACCAAAGCTACAATACTTGAACAGGCTATTTCGATGGCGAGTGTATATGGACTAGAAGGTCTCACTATAGGACAACTAGCTAAAGAAACTAGAATGTCTAAGAGCGGACTTTTTGGGCATTTTGGTTCTAAGGAAGCTCTACAGTTTTCAGTTTTAGATGCTGTTATTAAAAATTTTGCTCTATTAGTTATGGAACCAGCTCGTAAAGAACTCACTGGCAACACTCAGCTTGAAATTCTTTTTGCTAAATGGACTCAATGGATTAGCATTGATCAAAGAGCTGGAGGTTGCCTCTTAATTGCTGCTTCAACAGAACTAGATGACCGTCCTGGAGAACTCCGAGAGTATTTGGCCAAACAACAGATTGAATGGCTAGACTGCATAAGACGTATGGCACAAAAGGCGGTTTCACAAGACAGTCTAAAAATTGGGCTAGACACTCGCCAGTTTGCATTTGAATTTCATAGTATAGGGTTAAGCTTAAATTTTTCTCTGAGATTATTAAACGATCAAAAAGCTCCCGAAAGGGCATACACCGCTTTTAGCAAATTAATGCAGAACGCTAAATCCCAACCAACAACCATAACAAGGTACAACAACTAAATTAGTACCTATAGTGATCCGGCTTGTAGGGTCCATCAGTAGCAATACCCATATAACTTGCTTGCCGCTCAGAGAGCTGTTCAAGCTTTACTCCCAATTTATCTAAATGCAAGCGTGCAACTTTTTCATCTAATTCCTTAGGCAAGGTATAAACTCCCAAAGGATAATCATCCGGGTTCTTGAACATTTCAATCTGTGCAAGAACCTGGTTTGTGAAGCTATTAGACATAACAAAACTAGGATGCCCCGTTGCACAACCTAAGTTCACCAAGCGTCCTTCAGCCAATAAAATTATGCTATTCCCACTTGGAAAAGTAATCCTATGTACCTGAGGCTTTACCTCCTCCCAATGATACTTACGGGTTGGGTCTACTTGAATTTCATTGTCAAAATGGCCAATGTTACAAACGATGGCATTATCCTTCATCTGTTTCATGTGCTCTTCAGTTAAGACATCAACACATCCCGTTGCAGTCACAATTATATCTGCAATCTTGCAAGCCTCATCCATCGTCATAACTTCATGACCTTCCATCGCTGCTTGTAAAGCACAAATCGGGTCTATCTCAGTAACAATAACTCTAGCAGCTTGAGATCTTAGAGATTGGCAAGAACCCTTACCCACATCCCCATAGCCTGCTACAACTGCGACTTTCCCAGCAAGCATCACATCAGTTGCTCTCATAATTGAATCAACTAGGGAATGCCGGCATCCATATAGGTTGTCAAACTTAGATTTGGTAACAGAATCATTGACATTAATCGCCGGGAAAAGCAGTTCTTCTCGCTCCAACATTTGGTATAACCGATGTACACCTGTTGTAGTCTCCTCAGTCACACCCGCTATATCTTTCACCATTCGATGAAATCGTTGGGGATCACGATCCACTGATCGACGCACTGCTGCGAATAAGACTCGTTCTTCCTCGCTCTCTGGTTCTTTATCCAAAACACTATAATTTTCTTCAGCTTGGTACCCTAAATGAACAAATAAGGTCGCATCACCACCATCATCAAGAATCATGTTTGGACCAAGACCATCACCCCAATCGAAAATACGATCTACATAGGCCCAATATTCTTCAAGGGTCTCACCCTTGACTGCAAACACTGGCGTCCCATTTGCAGCAATTGCAGCTGCAGCATGATCCTGAGTTGAAAATATATTGCAGGTTGCCCAGCGAACACTTGCACCTAGAGCCTCCAACGTTTCAATCAGCACCGCTGTCTGTATGGTCATATGTAATGAGCCGGTAATACGAGCGCCCTTTAGAGGTTGAGAAGAACCATATTCCTCCCGCACAGCCATCAGACCTGGCATTTCCTGCTCTGCCAGAGAGATTTCACGCCTTCCAAAATCAGATAGTGAAATATCACTGATAACATAATCCTTATCTGTCGATGTAATAACTGCAACTTGATTATTCATAATTTATATTTCTGAACGATTTCCCTATCTTATCGATTTACCAAAATTAACCTCAAAACGTTTCTCAAAACTTTCCATTGAAAAACTATGGTTCTGAGTGCCATGACTTTCTACCTTAATAGCACCCATCAAACTTGCTATACGCCCAGTAGTTATCCAATCTTTTGTATTCATAAGACCAAATAACAAACCAGCCCTATAAGCATCACCGCATCCAGTTGGATCATTTACTACATTGGGTTTAACAGGAGGAATTTCAATATCCCCCTGATTCGTATAAATTACTGATCCCTCGGCGCCTCGTGTAACAATCAAAGCTTCAGTCCGACTCCTAATATCGGACAACTCCCAACCTGTAACACTCTTTAGTAACTCCCATTCATAATTATTAACCGTAACCCAGGTAGATAAATCAATAAACTGTCTAAGTTCATCGCCAGCAAACATTGGTAACCCCTGGCCTGGGTCAAATATAAACGGAATTTTTTCCTCAAAAAACTGTGAAGCATGTTCTAGCATTCCAGTTCTGCCATCTGGAGAAATCATTCCTATAGATACTCCAGAAAGATTACTAACTTTATTAAGATGAGAAAAATTCATGGCGCCTGGATGAAACATAATTATCTGATTATCATCAATATCAGTTGTTATATAGGCTTGGGCCGTGAAAACATCATCAAGAACACTAATGCAATCTTGCCGAATTCCATGCTTTTCTAACCATGCTGAATACACATCAAAATCACACCCTGCAGTTCCCATAGGGATAGGATCCTCGCCAAGCAATCTTAAATTAAAAGCTATATTTAGCGCACAACCCCCAAAGTTTCTGCGTAGCTCTGGCACGAGAAAAGAAACATTTAAAATATCAATTTGATCGGGCAGAATATGGTTTTTGAAAGAGTCCTCAAAGACCATAATGTTGTCATAAGCAACCGAACCACAGATTAAAGCTGACATTATAAATTTGCCCTACTTAAGCCTAGATCTCACTCTTCAAGGCATCTACCTTATGAGAACCCTCCCAAATAAAATCGGGATCATTGCGCCCAAAATGTCCATAAGCGGCGGTTTTTCGATAAATAGGCCGTAACAAGTCGAGCATGCTAAGAATACCGTAAGGTCTTAGATCAAAGTGTTCTGATACGAGGGTTGTTATCTTAGCTTCTGGTATTTTATTAGTCCCAAAAGTTTCAATGGATACCGATGTTGGCTCAGCTAACCCGATAGCATAGGAAACTTGTATTTCACATCGGTCTGCAAGGCCGGCTGCAACAATATTTTTAGCCACATAGCGAGCTGCATAGGCAGCAGAACGATCTACTTTAGATGGATCTTTACCAGAAAATGCACCACCTCCATGTCTAGCCATCCCGCCATAGCTATCAACAATGATTTTTCTCCCAGTTAACCCACAGTCACCAACTGGGCCACCAATCACAAATCGTCCGGTGGGGTTTATATGATACTTGGTTTCACTGCTTAGCCATTTTGGAGGAAGAACAGGCTTGATTATGGTTTCCATAACCCCTTCTTCCAAATCTGATTCTGAAACATCGGGATCATGCTGTGTTGATATAACCACCGCATCCACTGCTACTGGTTTATCATTTTCATAGCAGAAAGTTACTTGGCTTTTAGCATCTGGTCTCAACCATTTTAGTTCACCAGATTTTCGAATCTCTGACTGACGCTGCATTAGTTGATGAGCATACATAATAGGCGCTGGCATCAGTACGTCTGTTTCATTGCTAGCATACCCAAACATTAAGCCCTGATCTCCTGCACCCTGACTTTCGGGCGCCTCTCGATCCACACCTTGAGCAATGTCGCCAGATTGCTCGCCCAACTCATTTATTACAGCGCAGGTTTTACCGTCAAAACCCACATCAGAATTATCATATCCAATATCTATAACAGTCTTACGAATAATTGCTTCAATATCCGCATTAGCATTAGTGCTAATCTCACCAGCAACCATTACAAGTCCAGTTTTTGTCAATGTCTCGCATGCTACCCGAGATTGGGGGTCATGCTTTATTAATTCATCTAAAATAGCATCAGATATCTGGTCACACATTTTATCTGGATGACCTTCAGATACAGATTCAGAGGTAAATAAATAGCTCGACATTGTTTGGCTCCTAGTACTGATTATTTAATCAGATATCGTCCGTGATCAAAGTTGGTTGGCAAGCTTGCCTAAAATCATTATCACAAGCAAATGAAACCTGACTTGATGCGCCCAGTGAACTACCATATGCACCTCAAGGAGAAACTGCTGCAATGGAACATCACCAATTAATAATTTTAGGATCTGGCCCCGCGGGTTATACAGCAGCTGTATATGCAGCGCGGGCCGCGTTAAAGCCAGTCATCATTACTGGTATCGAAGTAGGTGGTCAAATGACTACTACTACCGATGTTGATAACTGGCCAGGCGATAATAATGGAGTTCAAGGCCCCGATCTCATGGATCGAATGAAACTACATGCTGAAAAGTTTGGGACTCAGCTGATTTATGACCATATAAATAAAGTCAAATTAGAGGAAAGGCCATTTCAACTAATCGGCGATGGCGGCGAATACTCATGTGACGCACTTATTATTTCTACGGGAGCTTCTGCAAAATACCTAGGGTTGCCATCAGAAGAGGCATACAAAGGCAAGGGGGTTTCTGCTTGCGCTACTTGTGACGGTTTTTTCTTTAAAAACCAGCCTGTTGCTGTTATTGGAGGTGGCAATACAGCTGTTGAGGAAGCGCTCTACCTATCTAACATCGCTTCGCAAGTCAATGTTGTACATCGTCGAGATAAATTCCGATCAGAAAAAATACTGAGCAATCGTCTTATTGAGAAAGCAGATAATGCCAATGTAAGTATCCACTGGAATAATGTACTAGATGAAGTGCTTGGCGATGAAAATGGAGTCACCGGGATACGGTTAAAAAATGCCGGATCAGAAAAAACAAAAGAAGTAGCTGTTCAAGGCGTATTTATCGCCATTGGTCATCAACCGAATACAGATATTTTTAATGGGCAATTAGAGATGGATGGTGGGTACATCTTACTTCATCCCCAGCAAGCTGGTATGGCAACAGCCACTAGCATTAAAGGTGTATTTGCTGCAGGAGACGTTGCTGATTCTACCTATCGACAAGCAATCACATCTGCAGGATCTGGCTGTATGGCAGCACTGGATGCAGAAAAGTATTTAGCTGAAAGCTAATTAATTTGTTAATTAAACCTATTGTTTGAGTGGTTTTCTGATTTCGCCTGTAAAGTGCTGTCGATTAACTTCAGAGTCTGTGCTAGTGAACCACTATTCTCACTAACAAGCCTCCGAGCAGAATCGCCTGCCTCTTTACGAGCTGATGGGCTTTCAATATAAGTTGACACTGCTTCTACAAGGTCTCTCGTATTATCTACTTGATAACCCGCATTTCTTTCTATAACCATGGCGCTCAATTCATTTAAATGAAACATATGTGGTCCAAAAATCACTGGTACACCCACTGCACAGGCCTCCAATAAGTTATGCCCACCAATCGGCACTAGGCTTCCGCCAATAATGGCTACATCTGATGCCACATAGAGTTTTTGTAACTCTCCCATAGTATCCCCTACCAACACATCAGTATTAGATGTTAGCTCTCCTTTATGAGTACTCCGGCACACCACGTTATACCCAGCTTTCCTACAAAGTTTAGTAACCGAAGTAAATCTTTCTGGATGTCTTGGAACAATCACTAATAGAGTTTGTGGATATTTTTTCTTAAGTCTATTAAATGCATCCAATACGCGCCTCTCTTCCCCACGGTGTGTACTTGCGGCAATCAACACAAAGCGATCTTGTCCCCAGCTCTCCCGAATACAAAGCCCCTCTTGTACTAAAAGTTCTGGCACCGGCAAATCGAACTTAAGATTTCCTGTAATATGGATGAGACGCCTAGAAACGCCAAGCTTCTCAAGCTCTAGAGCATCATTTTTAGTTTGTACGCAAAGAATATCTGCATTTTCAAGCATTGCATTACTAGTTATCGGAACCCTCCTATAGCCCCGAATTGAGGCAGGAGAAACTCGAACATTCACCAAGAGAAGCGGGATTTTCCTACGACGACATTCGCCAAAAAGATTTGGCCAAAATTCAGTCTCAGCGACTACAACAAAATCTGGATTCACTCTATCCATGAAACGCTGCACTGCCATTGGCAGGTCATAAGGCACATATGAATGACTGACCTGGTCTCCAAATAGCTCCTGAACCTGAGAAGAACCAGTTGGAGTGGCCGTAGTAATCAATATCCTATGGCTAGGATATTTTTTTACTAGCGATTTCACTAGTTCATAAATACCCCGAACCTCACCGACTGAAACAGCATGCACCCACACGGTCTTCTCATATTGCATTGGGGTTATATATCCGAATCGTTCTGGCCATCGATACCAGTACGCCGGATAACGCATTCCTCGCCAAACTAGAGCAAGCAATGCATAGGGCAGGAGAAAGTAAATAACTATTGACCATATCGTAAACTGAGCTGGATCTGGCCTTATACAAGTTTTCTCAAGCAGAGGAGTAAGTAAACTATAGTTACGGTCGGTAACCCCCTTGTTTTTTAGGATTACATCACGAGCACGTTGACCCATTCGTTGCCTTTTATGCTTGTTAATCAATAACTCATCTAGCACCTTGTTTAACTGCTTTTGGTCAGAAACCTGGATTCCAGCTTCTGCTGCAAGCAGCTCGATAACCGTATCTTGAAAACTAAAGTTGTAGGGCCCAAAAAGGACTGGAACACCGAGCACTGCGGGCTCTATTATATTATGCCCTCCCTTTTTTTGGCCTCTATAAAAGAGACTACCTCCCACAAAAGCTATGTTAGCTATTGAATAAAGCGTCCTTAACTCACCAATAGTGTCAACGATAAGAATATCTTGCTGGTCCATAACGAAACATTTAGTTTTATCTAATTCTGACTTTCGGACTGCACATAAACCCTTGCTTTTAAGGTAGTTCTCAATCTGCTCTACATCCGTCGGATAACGAGGGACAATAATCAAAGATATATTGTTATGTTCACTTGATAGATTCTGGAAAGTTTCGATGAGCACATCATTTTCTTTATCATGCAGGCTCCCACCAATAATGATTCGGTCTTCCTTTGAGTAACCCAGACTTTCCCGAAGTTTATTTGATGACTCAATTTCATTGATCGATTCGATCAGATCATATTTCATGTTTCCTGTCACATGAATTTTTTCGGCTGGAAAACCAAGTTTTGAGAATCGAGACGCATACTGTTGGTTTTGTACGGCAATTACAGAAACATGCTGCAACAGCATAGGAATAAGACGAGTGATAGAGTGAAGTCTGTATGATCGCTCAGATAACTTTCCATTAAGAACTACAAGCTGAACTCTTCTGGTTTTTGCAGCTAAAATAAAATTTGGCCATAGGTCCGACTCAACAATTATTACTAACCGAGGATTAAATCTACTCAAAAATCTGCGAACTATAAAACTAAGGTCTAATGGAAAAAATAAAACTCTATGCTCTGGATAAGTCTTCTTGGCTGCTGCATAACCAGTTGCAGAATAAGCGCTAATAACCAAGGGAACATCAGGAAAATCTTTTTCAAGACGATTCACCAACGACCGAAGTAAGGAAACCTCGCCAACCGAAGAACCATGTAACCAGATAGCTCCTATCGAAGGTGGTGGTAAGCTGAACCCTAGGCGACTCAGGATACTGCGCCAATCCCCTCGAACTACAACCTTATGTATAACCCAAGGTAGCATAACCAGGAAAGATAAAAGATATCCAAAATTCAGCAGTAGACTCATCTTGGGATACGCCCTAAAAGAAAACCATCAAATTGACTGTACTTTAAAGTCATTAAAAAATTCTTATAACTAAGAAAAATGCATTGTTAGCCATTCTGCAACAAGCGCAGGTTTAGACTTGCCTTCTACTTCTATAGTGATTTTTGCCTTGACTAAAATCTGCCCTGAACGCTCCTTCGCATCTTTGAGCATGACCACAGCACGAACCCGACCATCTGCTTTGACCGGAGTAGCAAAACGCACACGATCAAAACCATAGTTGATCACCATCCTTACTCCCTCAATAGCTGGAACAAAATTTTCACAAAGATGGACAATTAATGAGAGCGTTAACATTCCATGCACAATAGTTCCACCAAATGGAGAGTCTGCAGCTCGTGCTGGATCTACATGAATAAATTGTCGGTCTTCGGTTACATCAGCAAACTTATTAATCCGGTCTTGATCAAACTGAAACCAGTCAGACGTTCCTAACTCTTGACCAACTAGACCAAAAAGCTCTTCTCGTGTCAGATTTTCAGACATTTGAAATCTCCATTTATTCCTAGCTAGAACTTAAACCCCTATATTCCAAACCATAATTGCTTTTATACTCATACCTTATCGCAGTCTTTCAACAAACCATCTCTTAATTCAGAAAAAACACCTAAATTATGTTATGTGATCTACCATTAATTAAAAGAAAAGCATATCCAATGGATCAACTACACGCGAGATAAGCTTCTATATATGACTCAAAATACTCGTATCGGCTTCATAAGCCTAGGTTGTCCAAAAGCATTAGTCGACTCAGAACAAATTTTGACTCGTCTTCAGTCAGAGGGATATACAACCACTGCAAAATATTCTGAAGCAGATTTGGTTGTTGTAAATACCTGTGGATTTTTGGATTCTGCCAGAAAAGAATCATTAGAGGCGATTGGAGAAGCAATGACAAAAAACGGTCAAGTCATTGTAACAGGATGCTTAGGAGCAGAAGCTGAATTGATTCGGCATGCGCACCCAGATGTTATAGCGATTACAGGACCAAACCAACATGAAAATGTAGTAGCTGCGATACATGATGTATTACCACCAAAGCATGACCCATTTTTAGACTTAGTTCCTGCACAAGGCATAAAGCTTACCCCGCGGCACTATGCATATCTTAAAATTTCCGAGGGATGCAACCATCGTTGTAGCTTTTGTATTATTCCTCAACTAAGAGGTTCACTTGTTAGCAGACCAGTAAGTGACGTTTTAAGTGAAGCAGAAACTCTAGTGAATGCTGGCGTACAAGAATTACTAATAATTTCTCAGGACACAAGCGCTTATGGTGTTGATACCCGTTACGCTCCTTCACAGTGGAAAGAAAGGGAAATACCAGCGCGCCTTGAAGATCTTTGCATGGCTTTAGGTGAGCTTGGTGTTTGGATTCGGCTTCACTATGTCTACCCTTACCCTCATGTAGACAATTTGATCCCACTTATCCAGGAAGAAAAAATACTTCCCTACCTAGATGTGCCTTTTCAACATGCAAGCCAAAAAATATTAAAATCCATGAAACGACCTGCTGCTGAGGCAAAAACTCTTGATAGAATATATAACTGGCGCAAACAAGTACCTGATTTAACTATTCGCTCAACATTTATAGTTGGATTTCCTGGTGAAACCGAAGAGGATTTTGACTATCTATTAGAATGGCTAAATGAAGCTCAACTTGATCGGATCGGCTGTTTTAAATATGAAGCAGTCAGCGGCGCAGCTGCAAACCAACTCCCTGGGGCTGTCCCGGAAA
>TARA_B100000686_G_scaffold204217_1_pt1 | contig 21773 bp, 20 predicted proteins | sample TARA_B100000686 | Tara Oceans TARA_B100000686 (sample SAMEA2622733) | marine metagenome | biome: marine biome (ENVO:00000447); feature: marine epipelagic mixed layer (ENVO:xxxxxxxxx); material: "saline water (ENVO:00002010), including plankton (ENVO:xxxxxxxx)" | depth 150 m | reverse complement strand
AGAAGAAAGAAAGGGAGAAGAAAAAAAGGCTAGCAAAAGAGAAGAAAGAGAAGGAGAAGAAGAAAAGGCTAGCAAAAGAGAAGAAAGAAAGGGAGAGGAAAGAGAAAGAGCAAAAAGCTAGGGTAGCTGCTGAAACTGAGAGATTTCAGAAAGAGTTACGGGAAGAAGAGGAAAAAAGAAGGCTTCAAAAGCTAGCTTACGCAAAAGCCGCAGCTAAGCGAAACCTGATAGATGAATTTAAGGCAAAGATTTTGGCAAAGATAAAAAGTAAAATTGTAATGCCACAGGAACTACCAAATGATCCTGTTGTTGAATTCGATGTTACATTACTGCCAGGTGGGGAAATTTTGGATATTAAATTACGGAATAGCAGTGGGTTTCTTTCGTTTGATGAGGCTGTAGAGCGAGCGATTATTCAAGCTAGGCCGCTTCCCCTGCCAAAAGACAGGTCATTATTTCCAAGTTTCCGGAATTTAAGTCTTAAGGTACATTATCAAGATGATTAATATAACTGATATTTATAAAAAAATTATTTTAAAAATTAGCTCTATGGGGGATTCAATGCATCAATTCTCCAGTTCTACATTTGTAATGTTTTTTTGTTTATTCAGTGCGCCAATTCATGCTGCATTAGATATTGAGATTTTTGGCGGAGGTGCTTCTCAGATTCCTATTGCTATAGTTCCATTTGTTGCTGAAGAAAGACTTCCACAAAGTGTAACAGCTGTCGTGAAATCAGATTTACAACGGAGTGGGCTCTTTAGAATAGTTGATTCAGTTAGCCCTATTCCTAATGAGCCTAGTGAGATTATTTATCCAGACTTGCAGATACGAGGTGTTAGTGCGCTAGTTATTGGTTCTGCCAGTTTATTATCTAATGGGCAGGTAGAGGTACGATATCGTCTTATGGATGTAGCAAAGCAGGAGATATTAATTAGTGATATGGAAACTGTTTCTGTAAAACGATTACGTGCTGTTGCTCATCGAATGGCTGATCATATCTATGAAAAGCTAACAGGAGATGTGGGTGTGTTTAGCACTCGTATTGCTTATGTGGAGAAGCAGGGAAAAAAATATTCATTAAAGGTTGCCGATGCTGATGGATTCAATGCGCGAACAGCCATTGAGTATATTGAACCAATTATTTCACTCGCATGGTCACCAGATGGAACTAAAATAGCTTACGTCTCATTTGAGAACAAAAAGCCAGTTATTCATGTACAGACATTGGCAACTGGAGAGCGAAAAGCTATAGCAAAACATAGGGGTAGTAATAGTGCTCCAGCGTGGTCCCCTGATGGAAAAAAGCTGGCCGTGGTGCTGAGTAAGAAGGGGGGGTCGCAAATTTTTCTAATAAATTCTGATGGAAGTGGTTTGAGAAGGCTTACCAGAAGTCCTGGTATTGATACTGAGCCTAATTTTTCACCGGATGGAAAGTCTATTATTTTTACTTCTGATCGTGGTGGGAGTCCTCAAATTTATCGAATGCCCGTAACGGGTTCTGTATCTAGGACAGCAGAGCGTCTCACTTTTGAGGGCAGTTATAATGTAAGTCCACAATATCATCATGACGGTAAAAGCTTTACCTTCATACATCGTAACGGTTCAAAATTTAATGTGGCCATACAGAACCTTGAAACTCGTCAGGTACAATTATTGACTGATTCATCATTTGATGAGTCTCCTAGTTTTGCCCCAAATGGAAAAATAATCCTATATGCCACTGAAATTAAAGGACGTGGTATATTAGCTGCAGTGTCCAGTGATGGCAGAACACGACAGGAGTTATCAACACGGGATGCAGATATAAGAGAGCCAGCATGGGGGCCTTTGTTAAAGTCGCGCCGCAAATTCTGATTTTATTTAGTAGCGCATAGTTCTTAATTTATAAGGAGAAGATCATGAGAAAGATTTTATGTGTTGTTTTGGTATCTTTTTTATCAGCGTGTGCTAACCAAGCTACAAAATCAGATGGAGAGGGCGCGCAGGCAAATAAAAATGCTATATCTGGAGAGAATGTAACAGGGAGTCCTACTGTTAATCCATTAATTGACCCAACTAATATATTGTCAAAGCGTAGTGTGTATTTTGGATTTGATGAATATGTGGTTAATGACAAATATAACTCTATGGTGTTATCACATGCTCGATATTTACGTGATAATCCTAATGCAAAGATTCGCGTACAAGGTAATACAGATGAACGTGGTAGCCGCGAATACAATATTGCATTGGGCCAACGTCGTGCCGATAGCGTGAAAAAGGTTATGACATTAGCTGGAACTCAGGAAAGTCAGATTGAATCTGTTAGTTATGGTGAAGAAAAGCCACGAGCTGTCGGACATGATGAGGCATCTTGGGCCGAGAATCGTCGTGTAGATATTCGCTATGAGGGTGAATAAAAATGTATTTGCGTGCTATTTTGTTACTGTCTGTATTAATTAATTGTAATACGAGTTACGCCGCATTATTTGAAGATGAAGTTGCACAAAAGGAGCGAGCGGAGCAACAGAAGCAGATAAAAATTCAAGAAGCGCGTATTACTAAGCTTGAAGAAATGAATAGCCAAGCAATTGTTGGTCTTAACAATCAGATTGAAAAATTGAGGCGAGAGATTAGTGAGCTAAATGGTCAAATTGAGGTGCTAGCAAACGATATAGCTTTATCTCAAAATAGGCAGAAGGATTTTTATATTGATTTGGATAGCAGGCTAAGAAGAATTGAACAGCCTGATGCTGAATCTGATAGCGTATTAAATATAAATTCCTCTGCTGTTAAAGCGCAATCGAAAACGAGTGCCACTGTAGTAACTGATGACGAGAATAGTGACTATCAAGAAGCTTTTAATATGTTCAAGATAGGTAGATTTAAGGGTGCTATATCCAAATTCGAGAGCTTTATAGAAAATTATCCTAAGTCCAATCTTGTGCCTAGCTCCCATTATTGGATAGGAAATTCTTATTATGCTATGCGTGATTTTAAGAGGGCAATTTTTGTGCAGCAAGAATTAATTAAAGATTTTCCAGAAAGTGCAAAAGTTCCTGATGCAATGCTTAATATTGCAAGTAGTCAGAAAGAAATAAACTTTAAAACAGCAGCAAAAAAAATATTAACAGATTTAATTGAAAAATACCCTACCAGTGATGCGGCAGAAAAAGCCAAAAAACGATTAGCTAACTAGAAATGGTTATGGTTTTTTTGTAGCTTAAAGCTGATAGAGTACGATATGATTTCTACTTCTATTTCTGCTTTTTCATCGCAGTATAAAGCTATACAAACATTTGAGTCAGAGACTGTGCGAGTAAATGAAATTTTTGTTTCCCTTCAAGGTGAGACTAGTCGTGTAGGACTGCCCACAGTGTTTGTACGTCTGACTGGGTGTCCCTTGCGTTGTAATTACTGTGATACTAAATACGCTTTTCATAACGGCAAGAATTTATCGGTCTCTTCAATTTTAAGTACGGTATCTGATTACAGGATACAAAATGTTACTGTTACTGGTGGGGAGCCTTTAGCTCAGAAAAAATGCTTGCTACTACTTAGATTATTGTGTGATGCAGGTTATTCAGTATCACTTGAAACTAGTGGATCACAAGACGTATCCAACGTAGATGCTCGTGTAATAAAAATTATAGATATTAAAACTCCAGAGTCAGGGGAAAGCCAGAAAAATAATTGGAATAATCTTAATTATCTTACTCGCCAGGATGAGTTGAAATTTGTTCTATGTAATGAAGCTGATTATCGGTGGGCGGTTAAGATAATACATAATTATAATTTAGATAAATTATGCCCAATCTTGTTTTCCCCTGTATATAATGAGCTTAATCCTGCATTACTTGCGGATTGGGTACTTCGTGATCGTTTAGGTGTTAGGGTACAGATTCAGCTACATAAATTACTCTGGGGTGAAGAACCGGGGCGATGAGAGCCCAGTAAAATTATACATATAATTATTTTCTTGATCAGATGACAAAAGCCGTAGTGCTCTTATCAGGTGGACTAGACTCTGCTACTATTCTTGCGATTGCTCGTGATAAAGGGTATCAGTGTTATGCAATGAGTGTTGATTATGGCCAGAAGAATAGATCGGAACTTGTAGCAGCTGGGAATGTGGCACAGGCAATGGGGGTTCGTAAGCATCAAATTATAAATATTGATTTGACAGTATTTGGTGGATCTGCACTTACTGATGAATCTGTTGCTATGCCTGTAGAAGGGGTTAAGGATGGGATTCCAGTTACATATGTCCCTGCTAGGAATACAATAATGTTGTCACTTGCATTGCCATGGGCTGAGGTATTAGGAAGTAGTGATATTTTTATTGGTGTGAATGCTGTAGATTATTCCGGATATCCTGATTGCCGGCCAGAATATATTGAAGCATTTGAAATAATGGCAAATTTAGCAACTAAGGCATCAATTCAAAATACGAAATTAAATATCCATGCGCCACTTATGAATTTGTCTAAAGCCGAAATAATTCAGAAGGGAAGATCCCTTAATGTAGATTATTGCTTGACAGTATCTTGTTATCAGGCAAATGAAGAGGGGTTTGCTTGTGGGTTATGTGATTCTTGCCGTTTACGTCGTGCAGGTTTTGAGGCTGCAGGAGCTCCTGATCCAACGCGGTATAGATAAGTAAAGGAATTATAATTTATACGGTTAATCAACTAATAGTCAGATAAAATATAAATGAGTCTTTAATTATTCTTGCAGTATAGTAATATCGAGATAATTGTTATTAGAGGGGAGTTGAGATGAGACACAAAAGTTTTCAGGAATTCTGTGCTTATATAGCCAAAAATAATCCACAGCAGCCTGAATATCAGCAGGCAGTTGATGAGGTCATGGAGAGTATATGGCCTTTTCTTGTTAAGAATCCTAGCTATGCTGATCATGGCCTTTTAGACCGCCTTGTTGAGCCTGAGAGGGTAATTATTTTCCGTGTATCCTGGGTAGACGATCAAAATGAAGTTAGAGTAAACCGTGGTTATAGAATACAGCATAATTCTTCTATTGGCCCCTATAAAGGAGGGACAAGGTTTCATCCATCTGTAAACCTTTCAATTCTGAAATTTTTAGCTTTTGAACAGACTTTTAAGAATGCTTTAACTACTTTGCCTATGGGTGGTGGAAAAGGCGGAGCAGATTTTGATCCAAAAGGAAGAAGCCCTGGTGAAGTAATGCGCTTTTGTCAAGCTTATGTAAGTGAATTATTTCGTCATATTGGTTCTGATACAGATATACCTGCTGGAGACATTGGGGTCGGAGGTAGAGAAGTAGGTTTTATGGCCGGGATGGTTAAAAAACTTTCTAATCGATCTGATTCTGTTTTTACAGGTAAGGGCTTAAGTTTCGGAGGTTCGTTGATTCGCTCAGAAGCTACTGGATATGGCACAGTATATTTTGCTGAGGAAATGCTAAAACATAAAGGCCGCTCGCTTGATGGCCTAAGAGTTTCTGTTTCAGGTTCGGGTAACGTTGCTCAGTACTCTGTTGAAAAAGCAATGATGCTAGGAGCAAAAGTTGTTACAGTTTCTGATTCAAGTGGTACGGTTGTTGATGAAGATGGCTTTACAACGGAGAAGCTTGAAATATTAAAAGATGTTAAAAATAATTTAAGGGGTCGGGTTAGTGATTATGCTGAGCGAATTAAGGCTAAATTTATATCTAATGTACGGCCTTGGAATATTCCAGTTGATGTTGCGTTACCTTGTGCAACTCAAAATGAATTAGATGATAAAGATGCCGATAATTTAATAAAAAATGGTGTGTTTTGTGTTGCTGAGGGAGCTAACATGCCTTCTACAGCGGGTGCCGTAAAGCTTTTTGATAAGGGCGGGGTTCTATTTGCTCCAGGTAAGGCCAGTAATGCTGGTGGGGTAGCCACCTCTGGCCTAGAGATGAGCCAGAATGCTATGCGCCTTTCTTGGCAAAGTGATGAGGTAGATGCTCGTTTATTAGAGATTATGAAAGCTATTCATGGTTCTTGTATTCAATACGGCAAACGAAAAGATGGAAGTATTAATTACGTCGATGGGGCAAATATAGCAGGCTTTGTTAAAGTAGCAGAGGCAATGCTTGGTCAGGGTGTGGTCTAAGTATCATTCAACTAGATAGTAGATATCTTTCTTTTATTTATATCAAATGGAAGGATTAAATCTGTCACTTTAAATGTTGTCATGGTGAAAATTTTTTCTTGATAACGTTATAAAATAATCTTATCAAAGATAATGATTTAATCCTTATTAAAGGATATAGTTTGTACTTGATAATGTAATTAATGAGATTATGTTTGGGGGTAATCTGTTGTGTGTTGCTCTACACGAGATCAAAATTATATTTCCAGACATGGGATTAGATTTATGAGAAATATTTTTTTTATATTATTATTTCTTAGTTACGTTGGTACGGTTTTTGGCAATCAGGATAATAATTTTATTGCAGCACGGAAAGCATTCCAGGCGGGAGATTCTAAGCGATTAGCTTTGAATGTTTCAAGCCTAAAAGGCCATATATTAGAGTCGTATGTGGATTATTATAAGCTTCAGTTAAGTTTAGATAAGGCAAAATTAGATAAAAGAATAGAAATAGACATTGCTACGGTCAGAAGTTTTCTTGTCCGGCATCAAGGTAGCCTTCTTGCAGATAAGATACGTAGTGAATGGCTAAGGATTCTTGGGGAAACAGGACAGTGGGGATTATTTGCTAAGGAGTATCCGGCTCTTATTAGAGAAGATAATGAGCTTAGTTGTTATTCATTACAGCAACGGCTCTATATAAATGACAGCGAGGTGTTAAATGATGCATTGTCATTGTGGCTTCATGGCCAAGATCTACCAGAAAGCTGTACGAGGTTATTTGATTCTCTTGTTGCAATTAAAGTTCTAACCGAAGAAGATGTATGGAAAAGAATGCGTATCGTACTTGAGAAAGGTAAGATTGATGCTATAAAAATAAGCAATCAATATCTTCCAAGGAAGTATGCTTTAAATGAGCGCAGATTGAATGCTGCCAGTAAAAATCCAGTACGTTATTTAGGTAGATATGGACAGAAAATAAAAACTCGTGCTGACCGTGAAATAGTTTTATTTGCAATGTTACGCTTACTTCATAAAGATTTAAATCGGGCTTATATATTTTGGTCCAAGATACGTAAACAATTTTCACAAGAAGAGCAATCATATTTTAAGGCAAAGTTAGCAACTAGGGCTGCATATAAGCATGATTCACGTGCGCTTACCTGGTTTAAGGAAGCTGCTAATGATAGTGTTCCAGCTTTATTTTCAGATAGACAACTTAGATGGAGAACGCGTGCTGCACTACGTACTAAAGATTGGAGTGTAGTGTTAGAAAGTATTAAGGCTATGTCTGTCCTTGAACAAAAGGATGCAGCATGGAGATATTGGAAGGCGCGTGCTCTCAAGGAGCAAGGGGGGCTAGAAGAAGCTCGGGTTATTCTTTTACCGTTGAGTAGGAAACACCATTTTTATGGGCAGCTGGCAAGAGAGGAGCTGGGGATTGTTAGTGGGGCTCTGCCTGAGTCCTATAAAATTGGTGAAGAAGAAATTATAGCTATCCAAAAATTGCCCGGAATCCAGAGAACGATTGCACTCTATCATCTTAATTTTAGAATTGAGGCTACACGTGAGTGGGCATGGGCAATACGAGGATTTAATGATAAGCGTTTATTGGCTGTATCTGAAATGGCACGTCGTAAAAATTTCTATGATATAGCAATTAATACAGCTAATAAGACTGCAGGGCTTCATGATTTTAGCTTGCGTTATCTTACCCCACATCGAGCAGCGGTAAAAAAATATTCAAAAAAAAGAAATATTGATGAAGCCCTGATTTATGGCTTGATTCGACAGGAAAGTAGATTTATTGAAAAAGCTAAGTCTGGCGCTGGTGCAATTGGTCTGATGCAGCTAATGCCAGCTACTGCTAAGTGGATAGCAAAAAAATCAGGTATGCGTAATTACCGTAAGAGGCTTGTTTCCCAGGTAGATACAAATATAATGCTAGGCACATATTATCTTGAATATGTGCTCACTTTATTTGATAATCAATCAGTTTTAGCGTCAGCAGCATACAACGCTGGGCCTAGTAGAGCAAAAAAATGGCAGAGTGATAAATCATTAGAGGGTGCAATTTATATTGAAACTATTCCTTTTAAAGAAACACGTAATTATGTAAAAAAAGTTATGAGTAATTCCATGTACTATGCCATCATATTCAGGCACAAGTATCGAAGTTTGAAAAATCGATTAGGCATAATTGCACCTAGATTAAATAAACAAAAAAGAGCATAAGAGTGAGAAAATATTGTAATGAGAATTAAAAGTGTATGTATTATTGGTGGTAGTGGGTTTTTAGGGCAGCATATTGCACATTTGTTATATGCACAAGGAATTAAGGTGCGTATTCTGACTCGTCGCCGTGAATATGCTAAATCACTTTTGGTATTACCAACTGTTGATGTGGTAGAAACTAATATTCATGATCCCAGAAAGCTTGGTCAGTCTTTAGTTGGGGTGGATGCAGTCATTAATTTAGTCGGCATTTTGGATGGGGATTTTATCTTTACACATATTGAGCTACCAAAAAAAATTGTGGCGGCATGTGAACAAAATGGGGTATCTCGCTTGCTACATGTTAGTGCTTTACATGCCAATACTAACGGTACAAGTGCTTATCTACGCTCCAAGGGGGAAGGTGAAAAAATCATCATAGAATCAAATTTGGAAATGACTGTTTTTAGGCCATCTGTAATTTTTGGGCCGGGTGATTCTTTCCTTAATTTGTTTGCTAATCTGATACAGAGGCTACCTGTATTGCCACTTGGGTCACCTAATGCAAAATTTCAGCCTGTATTTATAGGAGATGTGGCAGAAGTGATTATAGAAAGCCTTTCTGCTCCTGATACTTTTGGTCAAAGTTATAATTTATGCGGACCAAAAGTCTATTCTTTGAGACAAATTGTAGAATATGTATCAGCTATAACTAAGTATAAACTTAGTATTATTGAACTAAGCGACTGGCTATCCTACTTACAAGCAATGTGTTTGGAGTTTTTGCCAGGTAAAATTATGACACGTGATAATTATCTTTCAATGAAGACTGATAGTGTGTGTGATTGTAATAATGAGAATGATTTGATGAAAGTATTTGGAATTCAGCCCACAGAGCTTGAAGAAGTGGCACCTTTATACTTAGTGTCTGATTCTCCACGTGGTCGGTATATGGGCTTCCGTGATAGAGCGGGGCGATAAGATTAGCTCCTCCTTAGAAACTTATTTAGTTGGGGGCTCAGTACGTGATGAGCTTCTGCATCTTCCCGCTAAAGATTATGATTATGTAGTTGTTGGTTCAACCCCAGAAGAGATGGAGAAACTTGGATATCGTTCAGTAGGCAAAGATTTTCCAGTGTATCTTCATCCAAAAAGTCATGATGAATATGCGTTAGCAAGAACTGAACGTAAGGTAGCGCATGGGTATAGAGGATTCAAAATTCATGCAGCTCCTCAAGTTACGCTAGAAGAAGATTTAGCGCGAAGAGATCTCACCATAAATGCCATAGCAAGAGATAAAAATGGAAAAATTATTGATCCATTCAATGGTATAGAAGATCTTAAAGCGGGCCTATTACGACATGTATCCCCCGCGTTCTCTGAAGACCCAGTACGTGTGTTACGGACAGCACGCTTTTCTGCAAGATTTGGCTTTCGTGTTGCGCCAGAGACTCTTAAGTTAATGAGTGACATGGTGAGTAATGGAGAGATTGATTATTTAGTGCCAGAAAGAGTATGGCAGGAGATTTCTCGAGGACTAATGGAAAATAAACCTTCTCGTTTATTTTCTGTATTACGAGATTGTGGCGCATTGGCCCAAGTTATGCCAGAAATGGAGGTATTATTTGGGATTCCTCAACTTGAGAAATGGCATCCTGAAATTGATACGGGGGAGCATATAATGCAGGTGATTGATTATGCTGCTACTAAAAACTATTCCTTATCAGTACGCTTCGCTCTTCTTACTCATGATCTTGGTAAAGGTGTTACACCAAAGAATTTATGGCCAAGTCATTCTGGGCATGAGGAGCACAGTGTGAGATTAATTAAAGATCTGTGTGGGCGTATTAGGGTCCCTAAAAGTAGTCGTGACCTTGCAATATTGGTAGCGCGCTTTCATGGTAATGTACATCGTATAGCAGAGTTAGATCCAATAACTATAGTCGATATATTGTCAGCAGTAGATGCATATCGTAAGCCAAAACGTTTTCAAGAATTTATTCATGCTTGTGAATGTGATTTTCATGTACGGTCCGGCTATATTGATAAGACTTATCTACAAGCGGAATGGTTACTAGAAGCATTCAATGTAACAAATAAAGTTGATTGTGGAGCGATAGCGGCTAGCCTTGTCAGAATTGTTTCTGATCCTGCTCGTTTATCAAATTCAATTAATATTAAAATTAGAGAAGCGCGCATAGAGGAGGTTAAGGATTATGTAATGAGATCTTCCATTTCTTAAATGAATGGGATTGGCTTCTACTGGCTATTAGTGTCATAGTCATTTTATGAGATTATGTTTTTCAAAGTATTTTTGATGGTATTCTTCTGCACAATAGAATTCAGTAGCAGGTAATATTTCTGTTACGATAGGTTCATTAGGGTATCTTTTTAACTGTAATTCTATTTTGGAAGAATTGGCTAAGATCTTCTGTTTCTGCGTGTAATAAAATATTACTGAGCGATATTGTGATCCTATATCTGGCCCTTGTTGATTGAGAGTAGTTGGATTATGACATTTCCAAAATGTAGCCAGTAATGCACTATAAGTAATCTGTGAGGGATCATATTCTACTTGTACAACTTCAGCATGACCAGTTTCTCCTGTGCAAATGTCATTATATGTGGGGTTATTAGTATGGCCACCAGAATAACCACAGATCGTTTTAGTAACACCCGGAATTCTATTGAGAAACGCTTCTACAGACCAGAAACAACCTGCGCCAAAAAGTCCTTTTTCTTTAGAATTAATTCTCATTTTACAAAGTTATTTTAGTAGATTTATTTCCTAGGTTTACGAGGCATAATGCTGAATATGAGATCATAAATGAAATTAGGAAGCAATTTCAGAATACGTGCAACAATTGCCATTTGCCAGGGAATCACAGAAAATATTTTTTTGTTACTTATAATATGCTCAATCTTTTGAGCAGCAATTTCTGCCGACATAATAAAAGGCATTTGGAATGGATTGTTTTTTGTCATTGGCGTAGAAATGTAACCAGGACAAATTGTTATAACAGAAATACCGCTTCCATGCATTTCAACGCGTAAACTTTCAAGATATGAATTTACAGCAGCTTTAGATGCTGAGTAAGCACCCCCGCCCGGTAGACCACGACAACTTGCCACACTTGAAATTCCTACTAAAATTCCTGTGTTTTGTGCTCTCATCGTAGTAATAAATGGATGAAAACTGTTTACCATGCCAGTGACATTAGTTAATAAAATAGATTCAAATATTTTACTATCTTCAATATACTCTGTTAGCGTTCCCTGACTAATCCCAGCATTTGCGATCACAATATCTGGGCACCCATAGCGTTCCATGAAATTGTTCGCCGCATACTGCATAGATTCTGCATCACGAACGTCAATATCATAGAAGGTGGTATCAGTGTCTAATTCATTGGTCAGATCTTCTAAAGAAATTTTATTTCTTGCTATCAGCCCAAGAATTGCACCTAATGATGCATAGTGTTTAGCTAGCGCCTTTCCTAGCCCACTAGAAGCTCCAGTTATTATGACTTTTAATGGCATGGAAAGATATATTGTATTAAGAAAGTAAATATTATAAATTGTTCTTTTGTTTTTCTTTTCGCACTTTATTGATTAATTTATCTAATGTTTTGATGGTGTCCTGTGGTGTGCCACCCATCCTTCCGCTAATGAGGTATCTGCCGTCTATAACTAACGATGGCACCCCTTTTAGGCCATATTTTCTGGACATCTGAGAAGATCGTGACGATTTGTTTGCAATAGAAAAAGAATTATAAATATTTATAAATTTTTTACGATCTATCCCCTGTTTTTCAATCCAACTGAATAGAATCTCTTCCTTAGCAAGATCAATTTTTCTTATATGAATAGCATCATAAATTTTATCGTGTAACTTGTTTAGTTTACCTAGAATTTCTAATGTATAAAAAGTTTTTGCCCCGGGAATCCAGTTTTTACGGAAAATTGTTGGAATATATTTAAGGCTTACATCCTTAGGCTTTCTTTTATTCCATTTTCTAATTTGAGGGTGCAGTTTGTAGCAACTTGGACAGCCATACCAAAAGAATTCTAGAACTTCAATTTTGTTGCTGCTTGCTGTAGGTTGAGGATTAAGTAGGACAGCATAGTCACGCCCTTTTATTATTTCTGCATGTGCGCCTGATGTAATAGTAAGTACAAGGCTAAGAAGGAAAGATAGGATAGTCAAGAATTTCATGATAAGGCTCATTTTTCCTCTGGAAAAGTTCTAGAATTTTTAATTATTATTCTTTAAGATGGAAGAATTTATTGGGTCTTTATACGAATCTTAATAAGATCAGTTTTAATATCGTTTAGTAGAAGAGATGACCTTGCTTTGTTAATTGCTTCGGTCTTTGTAAAGGGCCCTATTCGAACTCTGTGCCACATACCCTTCTCAGATAAATCAGCTGGTTGAACATATGCTTCCATTCCAAGCATGGCAATTTTTGCCTTAAGATTTTCTGCGTCTCCTATATCTTGGAATGACCCTACCTGAAGGAAATATTTATCTTTAAGAGATGGTTGTTTTGTTGCTTTTTGGAATTGTTCTTCAGTAACCGATTCTTCGCTATTTGGAAGCATTTCATAGAATTCAAATCGTGGTTTTTTATTTGTATCCTTAATTTCATTATTCTTACTATTTGAGATCTCTTTTTCATTTATAGGTGTTTTTATTTTTGCATTAATTATAGGCTTATCATTTTGGATAAATGGGCTTGGTGATTGGTGGATATATATCCATACACCGATAGCGCTAATAAGTCCTAGTATATACCCCAAGAATAATCCTAAAACAAGAGAGGAGCTTTTCTTGTTAGAGTTCGGTTTTGATAAGGATTTGTAGTCTCGGCTCATAAAATTTTTATTGATTGTAATTTTCTACATTTTATCAGGTGCTCTTACACCTAAGAGTGTTAATCCATTAGCTAGGACTTGTCGTATGGAAGCAATTAGTGCCAATCGGGCAAGTCTTACCGGTATTTCCGGCACAAGAAAACGGGAAGCATTATAGTAACTATGAAATTCAGCCGCTAGCTCCTTAAGATAGAATGCAACCAAATGGGGAGAAAGATCTCTTGCTGCAGCTGTCACTATGTCAGGATAGTCAATTAGTTTTTGTAATAGCGATAATTCTACAGTACTTGATAGCTGACGGGCATCTGCATCGTTAAGAAGTAGAGGATCTTCACCCCATTGTTTCATAACACTACACACTCGAGCATGTGCATATTGTATATAGTATACTGGGTTATCATTTTTTTGTGATTTTGCTAGATTTAAATCAAAATCTAGGTGCTGGTCACTTTTACGTAAAAGATAAAAGAATCGTGCGGCATCATTACCCACTTCTTTGCGTAATTCTCGTAATGTTATAAATTCTCCTGAACGTGTAGACATGGGAATTTTGATGCCGTCACGATAAAGAACTGCAAACTGTACCAGTGCTATCTCAAGTTTTGTTGGGTCTAGTTTTAATGCTTGCATTGCTCCTTTTACCCGTGGAATATAGCCATGATGATCGGCCCCCCACACATTAATTATTCGTTCAAACCCACGCTGAAATTTATTGATATGATAAGCAATGTCAGAAGCAAAGTATGTGAATTGACCATTCTCTCGCTTTACAACTCGGTCTTTTTCATCACCAAAACTAGTTGATCGGAACCATGTGGCACCATCTTTTAGATATAGAAGGTTTTTTCCCCTAAGAGAATCAATTGCTTGAACTATTTCTCCATTTTTAAACAAAGACTGTTCTGAGAACCACGTGTTGAAAACAACTCCGAATTCCATTAAATCATTACGGCAATCAGCTAGTTGTTCAGTCAATACAAAGTTATGAATATATGTATAGTCCTCCCCCAGACTATTTTTAACTTCTGATATTAATTGATCAAGTAATAGCTCAGCATTATTTTCTTCTTCATCGGTCTCAGTAGAAATGTCTGGTATAGGTATCTGATGTTTGCGCACATAATAATTTCCATGCTTTTTATATATTATCTCAGCCATACAACGGATATATTCTCCTTGGTAGGCATTATTTGGGAAGCATATATTTTTTCCATTCAATTCCAGATAACGTAGCCAAACAGAAGTTGCAAGGATATCCATTTGCCTTCCTGCATCATTAACATAGTACTCACATGATACTGAGTACCCTACTGCGGCAAGTATATTAGAAAGGCTTGCACCAAATGCCGCACCTCGCCCATGGCCAACATGTAATGGACCGGTAGGGTTTGCTGAAACAAATTCAACTTGAACTTTTTTACTCTTACTAATAGTCTTTCGGCCAAATTCTTTGCCAGTTTGTAATACAGTGTGAAGAAACTCTTGTTTGGAGGTGATTTTGAGAAATATATTAATAAACCCATTTCCCGCAACTTCAATTTTATCAAGATGAGGTGATGGGGGCATTGCTTCTATTAATATTATTGCAATGTCACGTGGGCTTTTACGCAGTGGCTTAGCTAATTGCATTGCCAGATTACAGGAATAATCACCGTGACTAGTTTGTTTTGTGCGTGTTAATTCTATATTAATATTTGAGTCTAAGTTTGAGGCTGATAGTTCGCACAACGCATGGCGAAGCAAGTCTTCAAAATGAGATTTAAAGCTAGTATGCTTTCGTAGGATCATGGGTGCATTAATAGTACCGGATATGGCCCAAAATTGTCATAATATTAATGTAGGTGGCCAATATGTAGCTTCATTAAAGTACATATCTGGCTAAGTCTTCTCGCTGAGATAGATCTTTGAGCCTTTTGTCCACATAGGAAGAATCTATAGAGACAGTAGTCCCACTATGCTTTTCAGCATCAAAGGAAATTTCCTCTAAAAGTTTTTCCATTACAGTATGTAGTCTTCTTGCGCCAATGTTTTCAGTTTTTTCATTAACCTCAAAAGAGATCTCAGCTAAGCGTTTAATTGCTTCTGGATGAAAGTCTAAGATAATTTTTTCAGTTTTCATAAGTGCTTTATATTGACGTGTTAGACAGGCATCAGTATTGGTAAGTATTTGTATGAAATCATCCGTATTAAGGCTAGCTAATTCGACCCGAATTGGAAACCTTCCTTGTAATTCAGGTATTAAATCTGAAGGCTTGGAAAGGTGGAATGCACCACTAGCTATAAATAGTATATGGTCTGTTTTAATCATGCCATATTTTGTTGAAATAGTTGTTCCCTCAACTAGGGGCAATAAATCTCGTTGTACGCCCTGACGTGAAACATCATTTCCTGATGTTTCGGAGCGGCTGGTAATTTTGTCAACTTCATCTAAAAACACAATACCATTCTGCTCGACATTTTGTATTGCCCTTGATTTCAATTCCTCATCATTAATTAATTTGGAAACCTGTTCTTCTGTAATGAGTTTCTTTGCTTCTTGGATTTTTAGTTTACGTGTTTTTTTTCTTTCCCCACCTAAATTTTGGAACATGCCCTGTATTTGTGATGTAAGATCTTCCATTCCAGGAGGAGCAAAAATCTCCATTTTTGTCTGTGTAGCTGTAACTTCTATCTCAATTTCTTTGTCATTAAGCTTTCCTTCACGTAACTTTTTTCTAAATTTTTGACGAGTGGTATTGTTTTCTTCTTCGTTATCTGTTTGTGAATTTATTTCTCGTGCTGGCGGTAATAGCACATCAAGAATACGTTCCTCCGCATCGTCTTCTGCTCTTGGGCGTATAATTTGTGCTTCCTGTTCTCGTAATTGTTTTATAGAGGACTCCACTAAATCTCTTACAATAGAATCAACATCGCGTCCAACATAACCAACCTCAGTAAATTTTGTGGCTTCAACTTTAATAAATGGAGCATTTGCAAGCTTAGCTAATCGGCGAGCTATTTCAGTCTTCCCTACCCCAGTAGGACCTATCATTAAGATATTTTTTGGGGTGATTTCTTGTCGTAGCGGGTCCGCAACTTGTTGTCTACGCCATCGATTTTTAAGTGCAATAGCAACAGCTTTTTTGGCAGAATCTTGACCAATAATATGTTTATCAAGTTCTTGTACAATTTCCTGTGGGGACATTTGGGACATAGGTTTTAGTATTTGTTAAAAAATTTAATATATATAAATAGGCATATCAGCACTAATTTCCTGTTATTTTATTAGAAATAAAGGATTGTTTTATGTTTTTAGTTATAATCTGATTTGGTTGCAGGCTATTATAGGACCTCAATGTTATGGTTCTGATTAGTATATATACATGCATCCCCAGCGATAGAGAGTGATTTTCTGACAATTTCTAGGGCTTCCAGATCTGTGTTCTCGAGAAGTGCGCGAGCAGCCGAATGAGCATAGGTACCTCCACTACCAATTGCAGCTAGACCTAATTCGGGTTCAATTACATCGCCTGCTCCAGTTATAATTAGAGTGGTTTCTTTATCAGCTACAATTAGCATTGCTTCAAGGCGGCGCAAAATACGATCAGTACGCCAATCTTTTGCTAGCTCTACAGCTGATCGCATAAGGTGCCCATGATGTTTTTCTAGTTTACCTTCAAAACGTTCGAATAATGTAAAAGCATCAGCAGTACCACCAGCAAATCCCGCAAGAATTTTATCATGATAGAGTCTACGAATTTTTCGAGCACTAGCTTTTCCTACAACGGCGCCTAGGGTTACCTGGCCATCACCACCAAGTGCAACTTGTGAACCTCGTCGTGCTGAGAGTATGGTTGTCATGAAAATTTATCCATTGAATTGGATTGATCTTTAATAAACATTTAATTATAGCGTCAATTAGCAGAGAAAAGTATTTATAACAGCTTTAGCCTCTCTTCTTTGCTCTTGGATGAGCAGCATCATAGACTTTTGCTAGATGTTGGAAGTCAAGGTGGGTATAAATTTGTGTAGTACTAATATTTGCGTGCCCTAGCATTTCCTGTACTGCACGTAAGTCCGCGCTAGATTGTAGTAAATGAGAGGCAAATGAATGTCTTAGCATATGGGGGTGGACATTCAGGCTAATCCCTTGTTTTAATGCTCTTATTTTCAGACGCTGGCTTACTGATCGTGAGCTTATACCTTTACCATTTCGCGAAAGAAATAATGCGGCCTCTCCTGGTTTTAGTAATTTTTCACGTTGCTTCATCCATTCCTTTAATGCCTGAATAGCTTGGTTACCAACTGGAACAATACGAGTTTTATTGCCTTTTCCATGAATACGAACCGTATTCTCTATAAAATTTAAGTTTTTAGGGGTAAGGCTAGTGAGTTCTGTTAAGCGTAAGCCGGAAGAATAAAATAACTCAAACATTGCCTTGTCACGTAATGTCATTAAGTTATGGGCTTCAAATTTTAAGAGTTGTGCGGTTTCATCGGGGGATAGAACATGTGGTAAAGATTTTGTAGATTTTGGAGCGCGTAAGCCTACGCAGGGATTATGAGTGTACCCATGGTCACGCGCTAGATACTTATAAAGGCCACGCCATGCTGACAGCATTCTTGCAAGGCTTCTTCCAGAGAGCCCCTTGCTATGAAGATGAGCTATAAAACGGCGAATATGATGAATTTTTAACTGCCTAAGAGGGGTTTTTGTGGCAAGTTTTAATAGGACAGAAATGTCACGTGTATAGCTCGCACAAGTTAGTGGCGATAATCGCCGTTCATTTGCAAGATGAATAATATAATCATCAACTATTGAAGATGGCTTATTAGGTATCATATTTATTTTTAAAGTCTTTGATATCCTTTTTTAATTTTTTATTTGTCATATTATGTTTTACTATATCGTGAAATAAAAGTGCTTATGAGTTCTCCAAGGCGTTGTAGGTAGAGCGTTCCCATCTTAGGATAGAATCGTTGATGATCTTCACTTGCTAGAACTAATAGACCGATAGTTTGATTGGTTTTTAAGGGAATCATTGAGAAAGAGTGTAAGTGATTGGTATTTTCACTAAACCAGCATTTAATTTCATTGGGTAATTGAGGCCCGCAATATGGCTGTATTAAGTTGCTAGTAATTGTATGGATCTCTGCATGAGTACTAATAAATTTAGATATTTCTGGGCTGTCAAAATTTATATTCCATAATCGTATTTCTGTATGTGATATTGAAAAATTATCACGTAGGATTAAATTAAGTTCATTTAGAAAATTGCTTAGATCTGTGAAGGTGAGAAACATGATAGTTAAATCATGCATCTTTTGGCTGATAATATCATTTTCTTTACCAAATTTAACCAACTCAAGAAATTTGTCTTGTAGGGCTTTATTTTTATCTCGTAAAGCTATAGTTTGTCGCTCACTTATAGGAATAACTCTGCCACTATGAGGATGTGGGATATAAATATTAGACAGCATATCGCTATATTCAGAAAAAAATTGTGGGTGATTTTTAAGGTATTGAGCCACCTCTTCTGATTTGAGCTTCATATTTCCCCTTTGATTAAATTTATAGTTCAATTTCTCCATCAAATACAGAAGTGGCTGGACCCGTCATCCAGACAGGATTATTTTGTCCGTCCCAAGAAATACTTAAATTACCCTCAATAGTGCTTACCTTAACTGTTGAGTCTAATAGTCCTCGAGTGATTCCTGCTACTGCCGCAGCACATGCGCCGGTGCCACAAGATGGTGTTTCACCAACACCCCGCTCATATACTCTTAAATTAATGTGTTTACGGTTCAGTATTTGCATGTACCCAGCATTTACATTTTGAGGGAAGCGTGAATGATTTTCTATTAAAGCACCTTCAGTTAATATTTCTACTTTATTCACATCTTTAATAATTTGTACTGCGTGTGGATTGCCCATTGAAAGAACACTACATTCGATTTTCTTTCCATTAATATCAAGTATGTATATAAGTTTTCGCTCATCCGCTATAAAAGGGATTTCATCAGGTTCAAATTTAGGGGGGCCCATGTTTATAGTAATTTCACCATTCGCTGCTAATTTAGGAGTAATGGCCCCACTAAGAGTTTCAACCCTAAATTCTTTTTTTTGGGTCATTCCTTTATCAAACACATAGCGAGCAAGGCAACGTGCACCATTACCGCATTGCTCTACTTCATTACCATCAGCATTAAAAACACGGTAATAGAAATCAGCCTCACCTTTCGCTTTCTCTATTAATAGAATCTGGTCACAGCCTATACCAATACGTCGATTTGCGATGTAACGTAATTGCTCCAGACTGAGTTTTATAGATTGATTTATACAGTCAATGAGGACAAAATCATTACCTAAGCCATGCATTTTAGTAAATTTATATTTCATATTTTTAAGTTATATATAAGTAAAACAAGAATAAATTTAACTAATTATAAGTTTTAATAATAGATGTTATCTGATATCCTACAGGATGTTTATCAATTATAAATAACCAGAAAATAATATTATGAGTGAGTACTTATTCACGTCAGAATCTGTATCTGAGGGTCATCCAGATAAAGTTTCAGATCAAATCTCTGATGCGGTCTTAGATGCAATTTTAACTCATGATGGTGGCGCGAGGGTAGCTTGCGAGACATTGTGTAGCACCGGATTAGTTATTATGTCGGGTGAGATTACTACAAATGCATCAGTAGATTACAACATAATTGCCCGCGAGACCCTCAAACGCATAGGTTACACTAGTTCAGACATTGGTTTTGATGCAAGTACTTGTTCGGTCTTGACTGCATTTAATAAACAATCATGTGACATTGCTCAGGGGGTTGATCGTAATAAAGAGCAAGAATTAGATCAAGGGGCAGGTGATCAGGGGTTGATGTTTGGCTACGCTTGTGATGAGACAATTCAACTAATGCCAATGCCAATTCATTATGCACATAGGTTAGTGGAGCGTCAGGCAGAAATAAGAAAAAGTGGTTCCCTGCCATGGTTACGTCCAGATGCTAAATCTCAAGTCTCAGTTAATTACAAAGATGGTAATCCACTGAATATAGAAACTGTTGTGATTTCTACACAGCATAATCCAGAAATATCGCATGCGGATTTAACTGAAGCTGTAGTTGAGGAAATTATTAAGCCTGTTCTGCCCAAAGAAATTTTGAATAGTAATATTCGTTATCTTGTTAATCCTACTGGACGTTTTGTAATTGGTGGACCAATGGGAGATTGTGGGCTAACTGGAAGAAAGATTATTGTAGATACTTATGGAGGCGCAGCACATCATGGGGGGGGTGCTTTTTCTGGTAAGGACCCTTCTAAGGTAGATCGTTCAGCTGCTTATGCTGGACGCTATGTGGCTAAAAACATTGTTGCAGCTGGAATTGCAAGTAGGTGTGAGGTGCAAATAGCATATGCAATTGGTGTGGCTAATCCTGTTTCTCTGATGGTTGAAACTTTTGGTACTGGTAAAATTTCTGATGATAAGATTGCAAAATTAATTGAGCGAAATTTTGATTTGCGACCGCGTGCAATTATTCAATCACTTAATTTATTGCGTCCAATTTATCTTAAAACTGCCTCTTATGGTCATTTTGGTCGAGATGAGCCAGAGTTTACTTGGGAGAAAACTGATAAAATTGAGCAGCTAAGCGCAGATGCAGGAATTAAGATTCCGGTGGAATCTTAAAAATAGTAGTCTTATATTTTCAAATTTTATTATCTCTTTACGTTAGGAGCGTTATGGTAGGTTACATGACCCCTAAGTAAGTTCTTATGGAGTTATTAGGACGCTGCATCAATGCACCTAATTATTTTAGGAGGTTTTTATGAATGTTGAGCTCAATACTGTTAGTGTTAAAGCCACCGAATATAAAATTGCTGATATATCACTTGCAGGATGGGGGCGAAAGGAAATAGCAATTGCAGAAAATGAGATGCCTGGTTTGATGCAGCTACGTGAAGAGTATATGGGTCAAAAACCTTTAGAGGGAGCTCGAATTGCAGGCTCTCTTCATATGACTATTCAGACTGCAGTATTGATAGAAACTTTGGTTGAATTAGGTGCAGAAGTACGTTGGGCTTCATGCAATATTTATTCAACTCAGGATCATGCGGCAGCAGCGATTGCGGCTGAAGGTATTCCAGTATTTGCTTTTAAGGGTGAATCATTAGAAGAATACTGGGAGTATGCTCATGAAATATTTAATTGGCCTGGTGGTGAAGAATTGAGTGCACCTAACATGATTCTTGATGATGGTGGTGATGCGACACTGTTACTTATTCTTGGAAGTAAGGCAGAAAAAGACCCATCAGTTATTGCACATCCTGGTAATGAAGAAGAAGTAGCATTATTTGCGGCGATTAAAAAAAGACTGAAAACCCAACCAGAATGGTACTCTAGTAGATTAGCTAATGTTCGTGGAGTAACAGAAGAGACAACTACTGGAGTTCATCGTTTATATGAGATGCAGAGAGATGGAGAGCTACCTTTTCCTGCTTTTAATGTGAATGATTCGGTTACGAAATCAAAATTTGACAATTTATATGGTTGCCGAGAGTCATTAGTAGACGGAGTTAAGCGTGCAACCGATGTAATGATTGCTGGA
>TARA_B100000686_G_scaffold28588_1_pt1 | contig 21781 bp, 19 predicted proteins | sample TARA_B100000686 | Tara Oceans TARA_B100000686 (sample SAMEA2622733) | marine metagenome | biome: marine biome (ENVO:00000447); feature: marine epipelagic mixed layer (ENVO:xxxxxxxxx); material: "saline water (ENVO:00002010), including plankton (ENVO:xxxxxxxx)" | depth 150 m | reverse complement strand
GAGGAAGGTGGGGATGACGTCAAGTCAGCACGGCTCTTACGTCCTGGGCTACACACACGCTACAATGGCCGATACAGAGGGTTGCCAAGGAGCAATCTGGAGCTAATCCCAAAAAATCGGTCTCAGTTGGGATTGTAGGCTGAAACTCGCCTACATGAACTTGGAGTTGCTAGTAAACGCAGGTCAGCACACTGCGTTGAATACGTTCCCGGGCCTTGTACACACCGCCCGTCACGTCATGGAAGTCGGTAACACTTGAAGTCGCTGGGCTAACCCTTATGGGAAGCAGGCGCCGAGGGTGGGATTGGTGACTAGGACGAAGTCGTAACAAGGTAGCTGTACCGGAAGGTGCGGCTGGATCACCTCCTTTCTAGGGAGTTATGAGGATCTTTAAGTAAAGTCTCACGATGAGCTTAAAGAGAATCAAGGTCGGTCTATAGGTGGATGTACTTACTCCAATAGTGATTGAGTATGACTTAAGTGTTTGCTTAAGGGAACTCTCATTAAAAGACAAGTACATTCTAAATAGCCTATAGCCTAATCAGATGTAAGCAATTACATCCAAAAACCGGTGCAAGTAATTGCACCAAGCAAATTGAATAATTTGTTAAATCAGTAAATAACGTTTCCTTCTACTATCCAGACGTTAAAGGTTTAAAGGGTCCACATGCGACCCTTTAAATTTTAATGAAAGTGGGGCTGTAGCTCAGTTGGGAGAGCACCTGCTTTGCAAGCAGGGGGTCAGGAGTTCGAGCCTCCTCAGCTCCACCAAACCTTTGCTTATAGAAACCAACAACCCATGTATGGAGATTATGGTAAAACCTAAGCGTTCACCATAGAACACCTTTAATAACGAAACGACTTATGGGGCCAGATAATAATTAAATCGGCTATATTGAACAAATAGATAGGATTAAAGGCTTAATTAAAGTGTCCTGCTCTGGCATGCATGATCAACATGATTACCAAAAACCTGTTAACCCAGTTACTCATCTAGCCAAAAAAACAAGCCGATAAATTCATTTACTTATCAATCTTATAAGCATTCTGTTTGCTCATTACATATGAGATCATTTTGTATCTAAATAACATTTAAGGATTTTGAAACCTTTGTCCACAACGAATTTTCGCAACATAACCATAATTGCACATGTAGACCATGGTAAAACAACACTTGTAGATGCACTACTGAAACAAAACAATGCTTTTAGTGATCGAGAAGAGCCTGGCGAACTGATAATGGATAGCAATCCTCTAGAAAAAGAAAAAGGGATAACTATTCTAGCTAAGAACACATCAATACGGTATAAGGACGTAAAGGTTAATATTATTGACACTCCAGGCCATGCCGATTTCAGTGGAGAGGTTGAACGTGTAATGAACATGGCTGACGGATGCATACTACTGGTTGATGCAGTTGACGGTCCTATGCCTCAAACCCGGTACGTTCTTCAGCAAGCAATTAACTATGGACTGACTACAATAGTTGTCATCAACAAAATAGACAGACCACAACGCAGGCCTAAGGATGTACTGAATCAAATTGATGATCTTTTCCTTGATTTGGCGACCAACGATTCTCAACTTGATTATCCTGTTTTATACGCTTCTGCTAGAGATGGATACGCAGTACTAAACATCGATGACCAGACAGATGATGGTATCAGCCCGCTTTTAGATGTAATATTAGATCGTGTCCCCTCTCCAACAGGATCAGATTCAGATCCATTTCAAATACTAGTTACAGCTCTTGACCATGATGATTATGCTGGTCAGATCGCAATTGGCAAAATATCAAGAGGGACGATTTCACAAAAATCCAAAGCTGCCTTAATAGGAACAAATGGGTCAATTGCAAACCACACTATAGAAAACACTTTTATATTTGACGGAATGCATAAAGTAAAAGTTCCAAAAGCATCTGCGGGAGAAATAGTTGCAATAACTGGGTTAGAAAATGTTCATATAGGAGACACCATCACCGACCATGCTAATCCTGAACCTTTGCCCCCGATACATGTAGATGAACCAACTGTAAAAATGACCTTTGGAGTGAATACATCTCCACTTATGGGGAAAGAGGGAGATTATCACACTACACGTGAGCTATATAAAAGGTTAAACGACGAGCTCCGCACAAATGTAGGGCTAAGAGTTTCACCAACCGATAATACGGATGAGTTTAACGTTAGCGGAAGAGGAGAATTACACCTTTCTATTTTAGCTGAAACCATGCGAAGAGAAGGGTATGAATTCCAGGTTTCCCAAGCAAAGCCTATATTCAAAACAGTTGATGGTAAGACACATGAGCCTTTTGAGAATTTACATATAGAAACTAATGAATCTCATTATGGTGTTTTAACTGAAAACTTAAATCGCAGGCTGGCTGTGCTAGAAGACGTCGTTAATGATGGTTCAGGGATTTTACGTTTACGTTTTCTGATTCCTACTCGAGGTTTAATTGGATTTCGTTCTTTTTTCCAGAATGCCACTCGTGGCGACGGGATAATGTCCAGCACGTTCGCCGGTTATCAAATCAAGACAGGTAATGTAAGTCGATCTACCCAAGGTTTTTTAGTAGCTTCTCAAGCGGGTATATCTGTAGCATTTGGATTAACTAACGCGCAAGATAGAGGAAAAACAATGATCGGCGCTGGAAAGCAAGTTTATGAAGGAATGATTGTTGGCCTACACACGAGACCTGCTGATCTTGCAGTTAACGTATGTAAGGAAAAAAAATTAACGAATATGCGTTCCTCAACTGCCGATATAATCACAAAACTAATTAAGCCTTTAGAATTGTCTTTGGAAGAGTCGTTAGACATTATTTCTGAAGACGAATTGATTGAAATTACACCTGGCCACCTGAGGCTTCGCAAGAGAATTCTGTCAACTACAGAGCGCCTTAGGTTTGAAAAACGATCAAAACAAACGGCTTAAGTTATTAAATAAGTAAATACTACTTCTCATCAAAGTATCCGGTTCTTGTACGGATGGTCCACATGATTACCAAAAGGCATATTTACCCATGTACTCATTTCGTGTGGCAGAACCACGGGGTCAGCCTGGCACACAAAATTATCGCTCAGATCTGAAACTGATGGTACTCCCAATAACCCCATTGCCACAATCATTTCATCCTCTAAAATCTCCAATACTCTAACCAACCCAGCTGCTCCATTTGCAGATAACCCCCAGGCTTGGAGCTTACCAATAGCAACAGCACTGACACCAGATGCTACCGCTTTTACTATATCTGAACCTCTAAGTATTCCCCCGTCCACTATTATTTCTGCTTTATCCTGAACAACATTTCTTATCTCTGGCAACATATCCATCGTCCCTAAACAGTGGTCTAGTTGACGGCCTCCATGGTTTGATATCCATATAAAATCCACTCCATGCTCTACAGCTAATTTTGCATCCTCTGCTGTAGCAATACCTTTAACCATAAACGGCAATCCAGATCGTTCTTTAATTTTTGCCATGGTTTCCCAAGTCAATGCAGCTTGATGAAACCTATCATTTGGCCTACGCTGAGTAGGCGGTTGCCATCGCATTAATAATGGTCGTTCCCTGCGACTATAATGTGCTGTATCCACTGTTACACATAGGGATTCATAACCAGCCTCCACTACCCTGTCAACAATATCTTGAGTCCATTCCCAATCCCCATGAACATACAGTTGGAAAATTTTTGGACTATTTGTGCTTTGACTTATATCTTCGAGCGAAGGTAATGTTACAGAGCTTACAGTTTGAATAATTCCAAATTTATCAGCAGCTTTTGCAGAAGCAACACCTCCTTCTGGTTCAAACACTTGTAATGACCCTATTGGAGCAAGGATTACCGGAATTCGTAATTTATGTCCTAGCAAAGATGAAGAAGGATCTATTTTTGACACGTCAACCAATACTCTTGGCCTGAATCCAACTTTATCAAAAGATAATCTATTTCGGCGCATTGAAGTCTCTGACTCTGAGGCACCAACTAAATAATTCCATGCTCCTTGATTTAGAGCTTTTTTAGCAGCTTGTACAACTTCTTCGTTAGTTTCAAATCTTAAATCCAATTAAATTCTCCAGAATTATAATCATTAACTATTTATAAATAGCTTATAACAATCCTAAAATTTGTTAGTAGAAACCGCAAGATAGAGCTAAGTATAAATTGCTAAAAACGTGAAATTTGCCATAACAAGCCAATATTTAGTTCAAATAAGGCTATATTTTATATATATCACTACCTAAAACAAGCCATTTTATTGTAAGCTAAAAAGATCAATTTTATGTTTATATAGGGAGTTACAATGGCATATACAGCATATAGTGTGAAACTAAAGAAAATTGTTGAGATCAAAGACCCTGAGCTCGTAACAATGAAAAACGGCCGAAAAGCTATTAAAGGTGTCGCAGCTGAAGATACTTCTCAGAAGGTATTTCGAATTCTTAGCGCTGCTGATGCTGAAAAGGCCGCTAAAGAACTAGGATAAATAAACTTAAGAGTTTTCGCTGGCCGATACTGATCATAAAAAGTTTAGGAGCCACCAGTGAAAACTCTTAGTTATCTTAAAACCCTCAATTAATACGAAGCCTTAAATAAAGGCTCGTATCTGCTATTACCAAAGACGGATAGATTAACCATGATAGCCGACCTCACAGGAAAAATAGCAATCGTCACGGGCGGAGCCCAAGGAATTGGTGCTGGAATATGCTCAGTCCTTGATCAACAAGGTGCTACGGTAGTAGTGGCTGACCGGAATGAGGACGCTGCCATGTCCACATTTAAACAACTTTCAAATAAGCAATCAAGTCACCTCGGTGTCGATGTCACTGATGATCAATCAGTGAATGCTATGACCAAATACGTAATCTCTAAGTACGGATCAATTGATATTCTAGTTAATAATGCTGGAATAATTGGAGCTGATGAATGGTGGACTCGGGAACACGGAAATGATGATGACTGGCAAAACACTTTTGACGTAAATGTTCGCGGGGTTGTCAGGTGCTCAGATGCAGTTACCCCGTACATGCTTGAAAGAAAATACGGCAAACAAGTCAATATTGCATCAATAGCTGCCAGAAGAGGAGGAACATTACCATTCTATTGCGTTACTAAAGCTGCTGTAGTTAACTGGACTCAATCCAAAGCCGCAGCGCTAGCTTCATCAGGCATTAACGTTAACGCAATTTGTCCAGGCTTAGTTTGGACCCCGATGACCCAACGTATAACAGATCATAGAGGTAATTTTAATCCGGGCACATTAAAAAGTGGATATAAAGACAAGGATGAATTTGACGCCTTAGTCAAAGCTTGGGTTCCAATGGGTCGCGAACAAACCCCTATCGATATTGGAACGGTCGCAGCATTTTTGGCATCTGATGATGCTAAAAACATAACGGGACAAGCATTCAATGTTGATGGTGGCATTTACATGAACTAAAAGCCTTGATCAAGGCGAAAGTTACTTGGAAGGTAGCTCTTCTTCCCCTTTTTTGATATGGGGAGCATTTCAAGCGGTAGCGTTGATAGTGAGTGTGTTTTGAGAGTTATGAAATTACAGACTAGCTTTGCGAACACCTGGAAGGAGGCCTTTTAATGCCATTTCCCTGAATGTAATCCTTGATAGTCCAAAAAATCGTATGTACCCTCTTGGTCTACCAGTCGCTTCGCATCGATTCACGATTCTATTAGGATTAGCATTTACGGGTAATTTAGCTAACTCTCTTCTAGCATCCATGCGAGTCTCGTGTGTAGCATTTTTATCTTTAGCTATAGCTAAAAGACTATTTCTTTTTTCAGCATATTTTTTTACCGTTCTTTGACGCTTCAGATTTTTTTGAACGACTGATTTTTTTGCCAACTATTTCCTCTTATTTATCAATTATTTTAATTTATAGAAACTACGAACACTCGATTTCTAATAAGTTATGACTAACTATTATATTTCCACTGAGTTAATTTTAACAGACAAATCATAACTCGTTAATTGAGTATAATGTACCAGTTTTATGCAGACTAATCATATACTTATACTGTATCCTGAGTAAATCAATTGTAAGCTGAGCAAGTTTGATGTCGGGTTATTACATGCTCAGACTAGGAGGTTACAAATGACAAAATACACATGTAGCACCAATGATTGCGACATGGGAGTGACAGGACTCACCTGCGGGAAATGCGGGATAGAGCTTGAACATGCCATTTTGGAAAAAGATGATGGCTCTACAGTTGGAGTTAGCAGATGCCCAAAAGGATGCGGTAAGATTAAATCTCCGATGTGCTGTGGCGCAGATATGGCTAATAGTTAATCACACTATAATCATCTCATGAAATTTACCCTAAGTAATAATTGGAGTTTCTCAAATGCCATTTAGGTTAGGACCAACAGAATTAATAATAATATTGGTAATAGTTTTACTGATTTTCGGAGCAGGTAAAATGCCCCAAATTGGCGGAGCTATGGGAAAAGCTATTAGAAACTTTAAATCGGGAATCTCAGGTAAAGATGATGGATCTGATGATCTAACTCAGGATTTAAAGATTGAGGAACAATCCGAGGAATCGAAGTCTAAGAAGTAATCATTCATCACTTAATATTTAGTTACTAAACTACATCATTATGCTGTAAGAATATTACGATTTAAAAGTGATTCTGCGCAATATAGGTAATGAAATAGTGCCTAGGACATCCAATATAACAAGAGTGATTAAAATTCTAAAAAGTGGATCTGGCATTTCCTCAACCCATATCGTTCCTATCAAAATGCATGCTACAAAACAGATGAGAACCGAAGTGCACTTCTGGACTAATTGCAGTGCTTTAGCTCCAGGTTTAACTATAAAAAGCAACAAAATATGATTAAGCCCAAATGCAACTACTCCCGCAGTAAAAGTTGATTTGCCGATTATCTCATTACCAAAATCATCCGAACCCCAAATAATAATTAAAATCAATAAGAAAAAAATAAGGGCCGAAAATATTCCCGGCCTTGCAGCAAGTTGATACTGTCGTCTTTCTAAATTAAAAAGACTGGGCAAAGAAATCAGACTAAATGCAGCTAGTGCTGCAACCGTACCTAGAATTTTAATTTGTCTCTCGCCGAAATCTCCAATAAGCACGATCATTATACCTATCGCTGCACTAGCAATAAGGCATAAGACTAAAGTTATTAACGCTATTCGAGTGGGCTTAATGTTTTTTGAAACAGACATATGAAATTCATGTTTTAGTTTAAATTAATTAAAGCGATTAGGGTCAAACATTTCGGTTGGCATAAATTGTTTTTCTTCATTAATTTCTTGAGCAACTAGTAAACCAGTACCAGGTCCCGTAGAAATACCCATCATTGAGTGTCCTGCGGCGATGACTAGATTATCAAATCCTTTTGGCCGGCCTACTAATGGCAATCCATCAGGGGTGGTAGGCCTTAAACCAGCCCAGGTTTTAATGATAGGAAGGCTATCGAATTCAATTTTTGGGAAAAAAGTTTTAGCCGCTTGCACAAGAGATTCCACTCGCTTTTGATTAATTGATAAATCCATACCAACAAGCTCTAAGGTGCCTCCCACACGCAGTAGATTCCCCATTGGAGTTACTGCAGTTTTTGCCTCAGAAAGCATTACGGGCATATTTAATGATTTCTCGGGTCGCGGATAACTTACACTGTATCCTTTAGCAGGTTGTATCGGAATGCTCAGGCCCAGAGTATTTGCTATTTCAGGAGACCATGACCCAGCAGCTAATACAAATTGATCTGCATATATCATGCCATGGTTAGTGTTGGCCGCAACAATTTTCCTACCTTTTGTTTGAAAACTATTCACTTGTGTATCAGTCTTAATCTCAACGCCAACACTTTTAGCTTTAGATGCCAATCCTTTAACAAAATCAGCTGGAGCCAAATGAGCGTCCCCAGGAAAATAAGTTCCTCCTATTGCCGTTGTATCTACTCCTCCTAGCTTTTCAGCAACTTGGTTTCTATCCATATCCACGACTTCGAGCCCGATGTCACGAAGTAATCCAATATCTTCTATGCCATGCTGATAACCATCTTGAGTGGCATATAAAAAAATGATGCCTTTACGCTCTAAGTGAAACTCAAAATCACCCAAATCATCAAATGAATTATATAGCTCCATACTCTTTTCACTAATTTCACGAAGAACCACAGCTCCTTCTCTTTGATGTTTAGCTGTACATGCCGCCCTAAACTTCCACAACCATAACCACAAAGATAAACTAAATCTGGCCTTGACATAAAACGGGCTTTTAGCATTAAACATCCATCTAAGTCCTTGAGAAATAACTCCAGGAGATGCTAGAGGAAGGCTGTGACTAGGAACTAGAAGACCCGCATTACCCCAAGAAGTGGATGCGCAAACATCATCTTTATCTAATAACGTTACCTTCAATCCTCTTTCAGCAAGAAAATGAGCACTATTTACTCCTATGGAGCCTGCTCCGATAACGATAATATCGGTTTTAGTACCCATCATAGATCCTTATTACATTACCGAAGTAAACTATTACCTGAGTAAACTGGATAAAAATACTACTACAGTAACTTTAGCATCTTCTGCTGTGGTTACTGGATCAGGTTCTATTGATAGTAATCCTACGGAGTATTTACCAAATTTCTTATATGACGGTTTCTTTTGGCCGCTTTCTAAAGACATTTCAGCGCCGCCAAGAGGTCCAGCAGGAGTAAATAATTCTAACCTAACGGTAGCTACACCACTTGTTGCGCGATTATCCTCAATTAATTCGGTGAACTGAACGATTATACCGTTGATTCCTGTAGGACTATTCATTTTCTGAGTCAAACCCATTCGTACCGGAATTTCCGTAGCTACATGGAAGTTGGAACTACCATCATGGTCAATAGTTGGCTTAAACTCCAAATCTACTGTAGTTAGGACGTCCGGAGTAGGCGTTGGCATTGGAGTTGCGGTTGGTATTGGAGTCGCTTCAGCAGCAGCTGATGGGTCAACATTTAAAATGGTTGCTTCTATTTCCTCTCCTATGTCCAAGCTAAAAGCTTCTGTAGCTGCAAGGATTCCTTCAAGCGCTTGTCCGCCAATTAATAGTATTCTTCCATCATTTAATAAAGCTGAATTAAATCTATATCTTCCCATCAACATATCACCAACAATAGCCCAACTATTTGTGCTCGGATCATATATTTCAAGGTTATCCCTGCTACCTGTCCCTCCTGCAACTATTACCCGTCCATCAGGCAAAAGTTCCTCTATATGTTCAGCTCTCGGAATATTTAGATCAGACTTTGAACCCCAAGTATTGTTCGATGGATCATAGATTTCTGCAGTCATTCTTTTTCCTCTTCCACCAACTACTAATACTCTTCCATCTTTTAATAATGTGGCGCTATGCTGAGCTCTACTTACACTCATCTCCCCTGCTGAGTTCCACAACCCACTCTCAGGATCAAATATTTCGGCAGTCTTAATCCATGGGCCGTCAGGCTTTCCTCCACCGGTAACTAAAATCCTTCCATCACTTAATAATGTTGCGGTATGCCAAATCCTTTTCTCAGACATCGGGTCGATTTCTACCCAGCCGTTTGTTGCAGGGTCATATACTTCTACCGTAGTTACAGGTGCATATGTATCATCTGCGCCACCAATTACCATCACTCTTCCATCACCAAGAGATACCATTGGCATGGTCTCATGTGCTTGGTTCATTGGTAAAGTTGGTGTCCACAGTCCTGTTTCTGGATCCCATATTTCAGCTGTGTCTATAGCTCTATTTTCAATACTTCTTCCGCCGGCTACTATAACTCTTCCATCGGGCAATTTAGTCATAGCATTTTGAAATCGAGCATCCGTCATCGCTTCGGTCCATTCCCAAACATTAGAGTTGGGGTTATACACCTCAGCTGTATCCGCTGCTCCTGCAGCCCATTTCGGGCTTTTACCACCAGCGACTAGCACTCTGCCATCATCCAATACCACTGCTGGAAACCACGCTCGTTGTTCTCCCATATCGCCTACTGGTGCGGATGTTCCTGTAGTAGCAGCCACTTCTTTCTCGGTGCCAGCAGATGGATCAAACCTATTTTCATCTGAGCTTACATCTGTCTCACTTCCGGTTGAAGCTTCATTTGAATCACCTCCACTGCCACAAGACACGGATATTAAAACAAGAGCAAAAAGTAAAGCTAGGGCTAGGATTTTCATTTTGACAGGGTTCTCACATATAGATTTGATTACATAAATACAACGTATGTCTCTACGAATTATACCGTTTATTAAACTTAAATGACTAGCATAAGCCGCGTCATAGTTTTAACGCGGCTTATGTTGCATACATAAAAACTTTGTATGAATTGATTTAAGCGGTATTAGCTACCAGCCGGCTTATAGTTCACCACCACTTTACTAGCAGCATCTATTTCCTCTGGCGTTATTAACGGCATAACACTTACTTTTACTACGCCACTGGCATTAACCGCCAATGACATTGCAGTAGCTGTTATTCTATCCGGCATATCTGCAAAACCGACGACATCATCTTCACCATGTGAAAAATACGCCGATTCAAGCGTGCAACCATGATCAGCAAACAACTTTGAGATGTGCTTAATTCTAGATGATCCTCCTTCTTTCAGAAGACCTCTTACACCTTCAGCAGCATAGCTACCTTTAAACATGTATTTAGCCATTTTACGACCTCCTCAGTAATTAAATTATCGTATTGGGCTGTATTGTAAATCATTATTACTAATCTACTCAAAATAAGTCATTTATTTGACTCTTTTTTAATAAAATCAATTTACTTATAAGAAGATTCATGTAATCTAGCCTGAATGCTTTCTAATACTGTACTGAATATCTGCCGGCCTTTATATTCGAAGTTATCAAACCTTGGTGGTAAAGATTCAAGCTTTTTATATTGGATTACATTCGGCCATATCGTAATGCATTGGTATCAAAACCTATTCCCATTAATACTCCCTTACTTCAAAAGTGAGTTCGGTCTATCTGCAGTTCAATTAGGGTCATTAAATACAATACAGATGGGAATTGCCAGTGGATTAATGGTAGTAGTGGCATACTTTGCAGACACCCGCAGGCACCTGCAAATAATCATATTGGTTTCCGCTATTTTAATTTTGGGAATATGTTATTTCGGAATAAGCCTTCTACCAACATATGCTTGGACCCTAATTTGGTCTGGACTAATAGGGTTATCTGTCGCTCTATGGCACCCTACAGCTATGGGAGGGCTATCATTGAAGTTCCCAAAGAAACGAGGGATGGCTCTGGGAGTGCATGGTGTCGGAGCCAGTATCGGTGATTCATTAAGTCCAATAATTGTTGGTGCTTTCATAATGACATTCGCGTGGCGCACCGTACTTCAGTTTCATTTAATTCCAATAGCTATTATCTCTATAATCATGTGGCGTGTGCTTAGTAAAAATGAAGTTGATGGTCAAAATGCGAAAAAGAATTCAGACAAAAATAAAGTTGATTTTTATACCTACTGGACCGACCTGAAAACATTAATAAAAAACCCACAGGCTTTATCAGTAACAATATCTAATGCTCTTATATCAGGCGCCAGAGTAGCTGTACTTACGTTTCTACCTATATATCTTTTCGATACTTTAGGTTTTTCATCGTTAAAAATGGGGGTATACCTAGCATTACTGTTTGCCATGGGTGCTATATCCCAACCAATCATGGGGATATTGTCAGACAGGGTCGGACGCAAAGTAATTCTTGTTCCGAGTTTCTTAATACTAGGGGTGCTGTATTTATTGATAGGATCAACCCAAAATGACATTTTGCTCGGAATAATAATTGGGATCTTAGGTGCTTTTTTCTATCCAATACTAAATATTGCACAGGCAGCGATCATGGATGTCGGAAGCAAAGATATTCAATCTACGACAATGGGTGTCTCTGGCTTAGTTGGCTGGCCAGCCATTTTAGTATCGCCAATTATTGCTGGCCTTTTAGTTGACAAATTTAACATTGAAATGGCCTTCATATTCGCAGGTGTGATATCTCTTGTATCAACCCTTATATTGGTGCCCATCAAATTTACGCCACCAGCAGATTTTAAGGATTAAACTAGAAGTGAAATTACAGTACGGAGAGGGCGGGATTCGAACCCGCGAGCCAGCTATACACCGGCTACTCCCTTAGCAGGGGAGCGCATTCGACCACTCTGCCACCTCTCCATATTTAGTTACATTCTACAGTAAAGCGGTAAACTACTGATAATCAAAATATAAATTTTATAAAGATAAAACACAAGGAATTATAAAATTCTTTCAACCCTTAAACCATTATTAACTACTGCTGATAAAAAAAGAGTCCTAATAACTGTATCGTTTGGTTACATGTTGGTACAACTTTCAAGCTTACCTATAGCTATAGCCATCCCTACTTTAGCATCACAATTTGATGTAGGCGTCGAAGACGTAGCATTAATGGTCGTTGCTTATCTGACAACATTAGGAAGTTTTGTTTTACTCTCCGCACGTATAGGCGACTATATAGGCCACAATAAAGTATTTATGTTTGGATTAATAACATTAACCGTGGCCTCAGGAGTTATTTGCACAGCAACAGATCTATGGCAGATAATCGGTTACAGGGCGGTGGCAGGCTTAGGTTCAGCCATGATTATGGGTAACGCAAATGCTATGATTGCAGCTTCATTTAACCCAGAAGAAAGAGGCAGGGCTTTCGGGTTTTTAATAATAGGGGCCAGGCTTGGAACATTCATCGGACTGGCTTTATTTGGACTAATGTTGCAATTTATTGGCTGGAGGCCAGTTTTTGCCACGTTTATTCCTCTCGGAATTATTGCAATATGGTTAGCATTTAATTTGATCAAATCAGATCCTGAATCTGATAAATCTGTGAACATTGCGAAGGTGGGTAAAGCGATTGATTGGACAGGGGCTCTATTCCTGGCCAGCGGAGCCATAGTACTAATTCTTGGAGGAAATCATCTTCACCAAGGTGAGGAGTCTTTTACCAGTACAGACGGACTTACTTATCATGTTCCTATGCATATTGTAGGCCTTCTTTTAATAGTTGGTTTTGTTTTTGTAGAAAAATTTGCGAAAAACCCTGTAATTGATTTAAGTCACTTCAAGAATCGTGCTTTTTCTTCATCTTTGGTAACTAACACTATCTACCATTTTTCAATGTTAGGTGCTTTCACCTTAATTCCTATTTTAGTTGAGCAAGGTTTTGGACGATCACCTTTATGGGTCACAGTGGTTTTACTACCTAGTCAGGCTCTAGGTCTGTTTCTACCCGTGATTGCCGGGGCAATTTATGACAAATATAAGCCAGATTGGCTCCGCCCTATAACTCTAATAGGCATAGCAGTTGGGTTTCTAACGATTGGGTTAGTAGCTAACCAAATACCTTTTTGGGCTCTACCACTTCTAATGTTTATAATCTCAATCGGGACTAATATGTTTAACCCTATAAATAATGCCACAGTGATGAATTCATTAATTTTAGAGCACCGGGGAATTGCATCTGGCATGCTTGAAACAACAAGAGAGCTGGGCCATGCATTGGGTGCTACTGCAGCTGCAGCAACCCTTGCTTTAATGCTTCCAAAAAAGCTGGGCTTCATGACTCAAGAAATAATACAAAGCTCTTACATTGATGGATTTCAACTCGCTGCATTAATGGTTGCTGGAGTGTTGGTGTTTGGCTCACTGATAGCCAGTCTCCATCCAAGAACTAAAATCACTTAAATAAAATTATTGTTTTCCTATAGGTGAATTAAGTTATTTGATCGATCATATATTGACTGGACCACAGGATTACCATTACTTACACCGGTTATGGTTGCAATATGAGCTGATCTGGTCATAAACACCTGTGGTCTAAAAAAGTAGACTGCAGTATCGCCTGGTTTTACTTTTTGTTTTGCAGTCGGGTATAGCCAAGCATAGTAATCCATCCACTGAGGTATGGGCGCTTCGGCATCTACTTCGTTATTAAGTATGGTGTCTGATCTATCACCAACAAAAGCTTTGTTTATGCTCATCATCTCGTGGCCAGCTCCATCAGCATAAAACCCTCCTCCTAAAACTTGAGCTGTATCTCCGGACCAATGAGATACTTCAGTCACATAAACCTGTGCAGGAGTGCCAACGTCATTTCCATAGATCTGCTGCATCGCCATTCCCCAAAGGGCGCTACCAGGCTCAGCGTCAGTAGCTCCATAGGAAGCAATTAATTCCATGGTTTCACAAGATGAGCTACCTGGAGCATTTATATGTTTAACATCTAGTCCAAGCTTTGAGTCTAATAACTCAGCTGCTTTGATAATGGTATGCAAATTAGGGCTTGCGTTCATTGTATGTTTTTCAAAATCATATAAAGCACAAGGAAAGCCAGTGACGCCCACTATGTTTAGATTGTCGAATCCTGATATAAAATCGGCGGTCTGCAGGACATCGTCAATTAATATCCCTCCCTCTTGCGCAGGGTACGCCATATCATCCTTATCAATGACTTTCAATATAATATCCTGCTTAACATTCAGTTCAGCCGCAGCCTGAGAAATAAAGCTCGCATGGTCCTTATGATGAACCGTCCATATCTCAGGTTCCATTTTTAGAGCTTCTTTCATGCGGTTTCTTGGAATTTGCGATAGATGGCCGACATGGCCAACTTTACAATTTTGTTCATAGAGCACATAAGCACACTCCATATCTACTGCAACGAATGATTCGAATCCAGATTTAATAATAGTCTCGATCATAGATGGGTTACGATTAATCTGTTTGGTCATTACATATGTTCTTAGCCCGAGTCGTTTAGCACATTCATATATCTCACGGGCGTTGCTTTCAACCAGATCTAAGTCAACAACATAACAATCACTTGGTATGCTGCCTTTATGATGCAGTTCTGTTGCTGCCATTACTAAATTTGGGTTTTGCTCTTTAATTACGTCAAGCATAGGGTATAACCTTTTATAATTTATCCATAAACTGTTAAGTCATTAAGTTATTTATTTAGGGAGAAAGTAATGTTATCACCAGATGAAATAAGAGCCATAAACGAAAACTACAGGCAAGATTTCAACAGGCATGATGCAGATGCCTTGCAAAATTATTATGCAGAGTCAATCTTATGGACTAACTCTAGTGTAGAGGGAGAAGTCACTGACCCTAAAGAAGTCTCCAAGCAGTATGAAGACTTTTTTATAACTTTCCCGGATGTTTATCTAGAATTCCTTGACGATTTTTCAGAGAATTTTCACAACGCTCACCGATGGATAATGAAAGCAACACATAAAAACGACAGCGGTGAAACTAATGATATAGAGATAGAGGGTTTCTCGATGTTAATTGTGGATGAGAAAGGTAAGATTGTAAGAGATCACACATATTTTGATGTTCAAAATCTGAATGCCCAATTAGGAACATAGCTTGTCATCTGAATTTGATATTAAGGAACACATCAAAGAACTCGATAAGAAATCCACGATAAGTCGTCTCTGGAAAAGAGATTATACTTTGTGGGATGATCAAGACGCTGAAATCAATAACCGTCTTGGTTGGCTTACTGCTGCTGCACAGATGAAAACTAAACTTGAGGAAATTGAAGCCTTTTCCGATGAAATCAAGTCAGAAAACCTTAAGTATTTCGTATTACTCGGCATGGGAGGTAGTAGTAGGGCAGCAAAAGTCATTCATCGAACGATTGGAGGGAATAACGAATTCCCCACAATGGTACCCCTTGAGTCAACGGTTCCTTCAACTATCGGAAAAGCATTAAAAGAGATAGATTTAAAAAGTACTTTAGTGATAGTTGCTTCCAAATCAGGTAATACAATGGAGCCGCTACTAACGTACGAATTATTTAAGAGCGAAATTGTCAAAGCGATCGGTAATGACGAGGCTATGAACCGGTTTGTGGCAATAACAGATGAACACTCTCCCCTACACGAACTTTCTGTAAAAGAGAATTTCAGGAAAGTGTTTTTAAATCCAAAAGATATAGGCGGGCGGTATTCTGGCATTACTTATTTTGGCTTAGTGCCAGCTGCATTGTTAGGTGCGAATATTGGTGCAATGATTGATTCAGGGGAAAACATGAGATCCTTATGCACACCAGAAAATCCAACTACTGAAAATCCTGGAGCCCTGCTTGGTGCCACAATAGGGTATCTGGCTAAATGCGGTCAGGACAAACTCACTTTAATCACATCACCTTCCGTATTTGGTTACGGATTATGGGTAGTTCAGTTAATTGCAGAAAGCCTGGGTAAGTCAGGTAAAGGGGTAATACCTATAGCTGGAGAGCCTTTAATGAAACCGGATCATTACGGAGACGACAGATTCTTTGTGTACCTTAGGCTAGATACTGACGACAATAAGCAGACTGATAACGGGATAGCTGAAATCAGAAGTAATGGCCATCCAGTAACCACAATTAACATGTCGGATATCAACTCTTTCGGCGCTGAAATATTCAGGTGGGAGGTTGCAATTTCTATTGCTGCTTCTATATTGAAAGTCAACCCATTTAATCAACCAGATGTCCAGCTATCAAAAACTAGCACGCATAAAATTCTGTCGGATTTATCAACTAGTAAATTAATTGCTAATATTGAATCGGACCAAGTAAGTAAGCTTAATAGTTATTTAAAATCATGCAGACCTAATGACTACTTTGGCCTACTTGCATATCTACCTCATAACACTAGTATTGATCAGGCCTTAAGGTCAATGCGAGAAAAAGTAGTAAGAAAATATAAAATCGCCACTACTTTAGGCCATGGACCAAGCTACCTGCACTCAACAGGTCAATTACATAAAGGTGGTCCTAACTCAGGGATTTTTCTTATGTTAACCGCCCCTCATACAGATGATATTTCAATTCCTACTAAATCATATACATTCGGGCAAGTTACTGATGCTGATGCAATTGGAGATTTGCAAACTTTAAAGAAACTAAAAAGGCGAGTCGTTCATATCAAACTTGCGAACGACTCTTCAGATGCAATATCCTGCTTAACGGAGCATCTATAGTATTATATTGTCCAGCATATACATGAGGTATTAATGAACCCAGAAGTTTTTAAGCCGGATGGCACAAGGATTGAATACGATGTTGGTACCATGATGCCTGATGGAACAAGACTATCATCGGACATATATTTTCCTTCTAAAAACCGACCTGGTCCATATCCAGTAATATTGTATAGAACTCCATACAGTAACCAGATGGATTACTTAGTTGAAAGAGGTAAATATTTCTCACAGAACGGGTACGTTGTAGTTTGCCAAGATGTAAGGGGAAGACACGACTCTGCCGGTGAATTCATAAGATGGAAACATGAGTTTACTGATGGCAACGAAACTATTAATTGGATAGGAAATCAGGAGTGGTGTGACGGAAACGTAGGAATGGCAGGGCCTTCTTACCTAGGTTATGTGCAGTGGCAAGCAGCCTGTATGGGAAATGATTTTCTTAAATGCATAATACCAACTGTAATGAGCGGAGATTTGCATGAGGCGCCTCACTATCAGGGAGGAGCTTTCCAGTTAGCACTTAATACAACTTGGTCGTTCAGGACGGACGGTAAAACCATGCAGACAATCGATGATTATGACTGGGAAAGACTTTTCTACCATCTGCCCATCAGAGATATACCATACGCTGCAGGGAAAAATATTTCAGACTTTGTCGAATGGGTTGATAATCCGGATTTCGGTGATTACTGGGATGAAATAAACGTAATAAACAAACTAGATGATATTAAAATTCCGTGCCTTCATATAGGTGGTTGGTACGATCTGTATCCACAAGGCACCTTGAACCTATTTAAAGGTATGCAAGAGCGTGGAGGTTCTAAATTTGCCCGTGAAAACCAACATGTAATAATCGGTCCCTGGGTCCATAACGCCAGTGAGACTACAACGGCAGGCGATATAGACTTTGGTGTTGATTCAGTACTAGATCTAAAAGAAATCGAACTTTCATGGTTCGACAAGTGGTTAAAAGATATACCGGACAGTTTTGAACAATCATCCCCCGTAAAAATTTTCATGATGGGAAGCAACGAGTGGCGTACCGAGGAATCTTGGCCGCCGAAAGACATAACAAACACCCCTATATTCCTACACAGTAATGGAAATTCAAATTCTGCTTCCGGAGATGGATTTCTATCTTTTGATAAACCCGGTAAAGAAAAGACAGATGGTTTTACGTACAACCCTATGTTTCCGGTACCAACCAAAGGCGGAGGCAATTGTTGTGATCCACATATAGTAAATTGGGGAGCATTTGATCAAAGAGAGGTAGAGGCCAGAGCCGATATTCTCGTATACACAAGCAAAACTCTGACTTCTGAAATGGAAATCAGTGGGCCAATAATACTCAAATTATTTGCGTCCACAGATTGTCGTGACACCGACTTCACGGCAAAATTGGTAGATGTTTTTCCAGATGGTAAGGCTATCAATTTATGCGACGGGATAATTAGAGGCAGGTATAGAGATAGCACTAAGCAACAATCTCTTTTGAATCCAGGCGAGGTTTATGAATTCACGATAGATTTATACCCTACTAGCAATGTATTCCTACCAGGTCATAAAATTCGATTAGATATATCAAGTTCTAATTTCCCAAGATTCGACCGTAATCCCAACACTGGCAATGAATTTGGTAAGGACTGTGAATTAAAGACAGCAAACCAGACTATATATCATGATGAGAAATTTGCTTCTCACTTATTATTACCACTAAAGAAAAAATGATCAGTCTATTCAATTATCCTGATCTTCTATGTACTATTACAGTTAAAAAATTATGAAATATAAAGGCGGTCTTATGAGTATAAAAGTGGTTGTATCAATGGATGTAAAAGACTTTGAAAGTTTTGGTAAAGTATTCAACGGCGAAGGGGCAAAGAATGCCCGTGAATCAGTTGGGTTGATGGCACAGGCACACAAGAATTTAGATGATCCTAGTAATGCGGTAGTGATAGGCACTGCTCCATCCAAAGAAGCATTTATTGGGTTTATAACTACTCCCGAACAAGCAGAACGAATGAAATCTGCAGGCGTGGTTTCAAAACCTACTGTCACGTTTTTGGAGAATTAATTTTTATATGAATGAGGTTTAAGTGAATTAGATTTATTGCCCAGGAGAATATATCTCTATTAAGTTAGACATCTCCCGTCTATCAGCGTCTTCTGTTTCTGCTTGACCACCTATAACCATCACATTGCCATCGTCCATTTTTACGGATGTGTGTTGATGACGCCCGAAAGTAAGGGAAGGACCAATCGACCATTGCCCTGATTCAATATCGTAAACTTCAGTCTCTGCTAACGTATTTGAACCGCCTATAACGATCAACGTGCCATTATCTAATAGATGAGCTGTATGAAGTTGCCTGCCCATTGATAAGTCACCTGTCAAAGTCCATGTATCTGCCGATGGATCATAAATTTCAGCGCTAGCTAAAGGGCCCAATCCTCCTACAACTAACACCCGGCCGTCCTCAAGTAAGTTAGCTGTGTGAGAAGCTCTCGCGGTGTTCATAGGTGATACAAGAGTCCATTCTCCTGTGGCCGGATCCCATATTTCAGCAGATTTTCTATTTAGTTCTGCTACATCTGTATCTTGTGTATTTTTGGACGACCCTCCGGCAGCAAGCACCTTACCATCAGATAAAACGGTCAAAGTAAATAAAGCTCTAGATTCGTTCATTTCTCCAGTAAGAGCAAATTCATCCAGTGATGGACCGGATATTTCAGCAGTAGCGACGACACCTATATCCGCACCACCTGCAACAATAACAGTTCCGTCATCAAGACTGGCACATGAATGCTTATATCGTTTCTTTTTCATTTTTGGACCTTTGATCCACTCTCCACTAGATGAATCTAAGATTTCTGTTGTTTTCAGGTTAACTCTGCGTTCATCTGCCCCACCAATTATCATAGCCCTACCGTCTGCTAAAGTTACTCCACAATGAATTTCACGTTTTGAAGACATTTCATTAACAGATTTCCATTCACCTGTAGATAGTTCAAACACCTCTGCAGTAGCTAATCTCGGCGGTCTTTGGGTCATCCCTCTACCACGTCCTCCAGCAGAAACAACATCTCCATTACCTAGTACCAAGCTTATAAAATCCATCCTTGCATCAGTCATATTTGCTCCATCACTGAAAGAGCCTAAATCTCTATCTGATGTATCTGCTTGGGCCTGAGACTGAGACGCATCTGAAGTAGATTCTGATTGATCCATGGTTTCAGTTTCTTGACTTTCATTAGAGCAAACAACTGTACTTACGATTAGAAGACCTAGAAAAAGTATTTTTAGTATTGTTTTCATATTATGCCTTCCTTAATAAACGCCCTCAATTAGTGCCAGTGTTATCAATCTTTAACTTCAAATAAGTTACATAACTATCTGATTTATTGCAATTTTTTCCATTTATTTGCATACATTCGTAATCTATGAAATCCAATTTCTGTGCAACTCGTTGACTAGGGTAATTTTTTTGCTCGCACTTTATAAATACCTTTTCGAAAATATCCATATTAAATAAAGTTGATATTAGTCCGTTACAACTTCGAGTCGCTAATCCCCTACCACGATGATCCGGGGATACCCAGTAACCTAAATATGCACTACTTTCTTTCCAATCCGTAGAGTACACGGTAATTAAGGCTGCCAGTACTTTAGATATCCATACACCCAATGTTAAAGATTCCCCATTTACTTTTTGTGATTCAAAGTTTCGGATGAGATCACGGGTATCCGAAATACTTTCAGGGGTATTTCGCCAGGTGGTCCATTTTAAAATATCAGTTTTATTGGCCTTCAAAAGAGCATTGAGTTCTTCCGAATGGTATACATGCAACGGCATCATATATACGATGTCGTCTACTTTTAAATTTTTTACAGATTCAAATTTATTCATTTAAAAACCTGAATATATAATATTAGACTTAGGTTAACCAAGCTTCATAAATAAGGAAATTTCAATTAATACCGAAAAGTTTAGTGTAGTTTTAGGTGCTAGTGGATCACTTGGCCTGTCGCTAGTATCTCATCTGGTAGAAAAAGGCGGAAAAGTAAGAGCTGTAACAAGAACACCTGCCTCATATTGGGATAATCCAGCAGAAATAGTTCTAGCAGATATATCAACTCTAAGCGGTGCTGAGAAAGCATGCAAAGATGCTTCAGTTGTGTATAACTGTGTTTTCCCGCCAGAAATCGAGCATGTTATTAAAGTATGTCTAAAAAATCGAGCAAAACTAATATTGGCTGACTGTCTTTCAATCTATGACTGTGGAAGCGGGCCAATGACTGAGAATACCCCGTATTTAGTCAATAATCGAGAAACTGCAAAAAGACGTGTATTGCTTGAAAATCTCCTGATATCAACTCGGAAATCACAAAATTTAAATTATGTGATAGCTAGAGGCAGCGACATGTTCGGCCCAGGGGTGATTGTGTCCACTATGGGCTCTATCATTTTTAGAAATGCTCTTGCTGGACGTTCCTCCACTTTAATGGGCGACATAGACTTGCCTCATACATACACATATAGCAAAGATTTCGCTTATGCAATGGAGCAATTGGGAACAAGTGATAAAGCAACTGGTGGTGTTTGGCACGTTCCAAGTGCACCCACCTTAACGACAAATCAATTTTTAGATTTAATATACACTCAGGCAGGAACACTTAAAAAAGTTAGGCGTTTAGGAAAATCAACTTTGAATTTTATGGGTA